>VFQQ010000089.1_pt1 | contig 241626 bp, 209 predicted proteins | sample 3512341 | NCBI WGS metagenome assembly VFQQ01 (sample SAMN10412373, study PRJNA504923) | tailings metagenome | isolation source: Relicate 2 Philex TSF1 revegetated site | place: Philippines: Tuba, Benguet | collected 2017-08-29 | reverse complement strand
CATTCGGCATTGGGGATTCGGCATTCGGGGAAGGCGTGGAAGGGGAGGAAGACGGGGCCTGGAAAGGCCCCGCCCCACCGGAAGGCCGTGCACCGGAGGAGAGGGCATCGGGCATGGGGGGATTGGGCATCAGGGAGTCGGAAAAAGGCGATCGATGCCGAGCGCCGAATGCCGAATGCCGAGCGCCGAATGCCGAATGCCGAATGCCGAATGCCGAATGCCGAATGCCGAATGCCGAATGCCGAGCGTCGAGCGTCGAGCGTCGAGCTCACTGGTAGTCGCTGAGGGGCGGGCAGACGCAGACGAGGTTGCGGTCGCCGTAGGGGTTGTCGACGCGTCCGACGTGGGGCCAGAACTTGTGCTGGCGGACCCAGGGGAGCGGGAAGGCGCCCTGTTCGCGCGGGTAGGGGCGAGTCCACTCGTTGGCCGCGACGACCTGCATGGTGTGGGGCGCGTGCTTGAGGGGGTTGTTGGCGCGGTCGGCCTTGCCGTCCTCGATGGCGCGGATCTCCTCGCGGATGGCGATCATCGCGTCGACGAACCGATCGAGTTCGTGCTTGGGCTCGCTCTCGGTGGGCTCGATCATGAGCGTGCCCGGCACGGGCCACGACATGGTGGGGGCGTGGAAGCCGAAGTCCATGAGGCGTTTGGCGATGTCGTCGGGCTTGATGCCGGCGGACTTGTCGAACGGGCGGACGTCGATGATGAACTCGTGCGCGCAGCGGCCGTTGATGCCCGTGTAGAGCGTGGGGTAGTGGGACTCCAGTCGCTTGGCCATGTAGTTGGCCGCGAGCATGGCGACCTGGGTCGCGCGCGTCAGCCCGTTCGCGCCCATCATGGCGATGTACATCCACGAGATGAGGAGGATGCTGGCGGACCCGTACGGGGCGGCGGCGACGGGCCCCATAGCCTTTGCCCCCGCGCCTTGCGCCCGGAGCGTCTCGGGGAAGGTGACGGGGTGCCCTGGGAGGAAGGGCGCGAGGTGGGCGGCGACGCCGATGGGCCCCATGCCCGGCCCGCCCCCGCCGTGCGGGATGCAGAAGGTCTTGTGCAGGTTGAGGTGGCAGACGTCCGCGCCGATGTGCCCCGGGCTGGTGAGCCCGACCTGGGCGTTCATGTTGGCGCCGTCCATGTAGACCTGCCCGCCGAACTCGTGGACGAGCGCGCAGATGTCGCGGATGCGTCCCTCGAACACGCCGTAGGTGGAGGGGTACGTCACCATGAGCGCCGCGAGCGTGTCCTTGTGCGCCAGGGCCTTGGCGCGAAGATCATCGAAGTCGATGTCGCCCGAGGGGGTGTTCTTGACGACGACGACGTCGAAGCCCGCGCAGACGGCCGACGCGGGGTTGGTGCCGTGCGCCGACTCGGGGATGAGGCACACGGTGCGGTGCCCCTGGCCGATGGAGCGGAGGTACGCGCGGATGACCATGAGCCCGGTGTACTCGCCCGCGGCGCCGCTGTTGGGCTGAAGGGACACCGCGGCGAAGCCGGTGATGGTGGAGAGCCAGGCTTCGAGGTCGCGGAAGACGCGTTCGTAGCCGGCCCACTGGTCGCGCGGGGCGAAGGGGTGCAAGGCGCCGAAGGCCTTCCACGTGACGGGGATCATCTCGCTGGTCGCGTTGAGTTTCATGGTGCACGAGCCCAGCGGGATCATGCTGTGCGCCAGGCTGAGGTCGCGCCCCATGAGCGTGAAGATGTAGCGGAGCATCTCGTGCTCGCTGTGGTGCGTGTTGAAGACCGGGTGGGTCAGGAAGGCGCTCGTCCGCGCGAACCGCGCGTCCACGCGGAGATCGTCGGCGGTGACCGTCGGGGTTGGGGCGCCTTCGGCCCCGCCGAACAGCGTGCGCAGCGCCCGCACGTCGTCGAGGGTCGTTGTTTCGTCGAGCGCGATGCCCAGCGTGGCGTCGGCGAAGTCGCGGAGGTTCACCCGTGCGGCCTGCGCGGCCCGGAGCACGCCCGCCGCCCCGCCCTTGGGCTTCACGCGGAGCGTGTCGAACCCCGGGGCGCCGACGATCTCGTGCCCGAGGGAGCGCAGTTCGCGCGTGAGCGCGTTCGTGAGCCCGCGGACGCGCCGGGCGATGGCCGTCAGGCCCTCGGGCCCGTGGTAGCAGGCGTACATGCCGGCGATGATCGCCAGGAGCGCCTGGGCGGTGCAGATGTTGCTGGTGGCCTTCTCGCGCCGGATGTGCTGCTCGCGGGTCTGGATGGCCATGCGGAGCGCGGGGCGGCCCTGCGCGTCCTTGCTGACGCCGATGATGCGTCCGGGGAGTTTGCGCACGTGCTGCTCGCGGGTGGCGATGAACGCCGCGTGAGGCCCGCCGAAGCCCATCGGCACGCCGAACCGCTGCGCACTGCCGACCGCGACGTCCGCGCCGAGTTCGCCCGGGGGCGTGAGGAGCGTGAGCGCCAGCAGGTCCGTCGCCATGACGACCAGCGCTCCCGCGCCCTGGACCTTCGCGATGAGCGGGCGATAGTCGTCGAGGCGTCCGTCGGTGGCGGGGTATTGCAGCAGCACGCCGCAGAGGTCGGGCGTGGGGGTCAGCGACGCCGGGTCGCCGACCTCGAGCGTGATGCCGAGGGCCTCGGCCCGGGTGCGGACCACCGCGAGGGTCTGCGGGTGGCAATCGGCCGCGGCGAAGAACCGCGTGCGCTGGTGCTCGTGGATCGACAGGCACATCGCCATGGCCTCGGCGGCGGCCGTCGCCTCGTCGAGCAGACTCGCGCCGGCGAGCGGCAGCCCCGTCAGGTCGCTCACCATCGTCTGGAAGTTGAGGAGGGCTTCGAGGCGTCCCTGGGCGATCTCGGCCTGGTAGGGCGTGTACTGCGTGTACCACCCCGGGTTCTCCAGGATGTTGCGGAGGATTACCGGCGGGGTGAAGGTGCCGGCGTAGCCCATCCCGATGTAGGACTTCGCGACGACGTTGCGGGACGCGATGGATTCGAGCCGCAGCAGCGCCTCACGCTCGCCCAGCCCGTCGGGCGGGAGGTCGGTGAGGGTCAGCGGCGTGCGCAGGCGGATCGACTCGGGCACGACCGAATCGGTGAAGGAATCGAGCGTGGGCGCGCCGACCACGCGCAGCATCTCGGCGATCTCGCTCTCGCTGGGGCCGATGTGGCGCGGGGCGAAGGCGTCGGCGACGGGCAGGACGGAAGGAGCCGCGGCGGGCGAGGACGTGCCGCGGTGCTCGACGGATCGGGACATGGTGGTCATCGGGGTGCTCGGGCGCGGAGGCGACGCGTGGTGTGGGGCGGTGCGGGTGGGGAGGAAAACGCCCTCCCCACGCTACGGGGACTGTAGGTTCGCGGCCGGGCGATTCGGCGATTCGGCGCGGTCGGGTGTATCGCGGGACGGGTGGAGTTCGTACACTTCCCGCGAGGGCGGGGAGCATTCAGAAAGGTCGATCCATGCGAGTGAGTGCATTGCGGCGGGGTCGTGCGTTGGGCGTCGTGGCGGGGCTGTGGATGGCGACCGGGGCCTTCGCCCAGGCCGCCCCGACCGACCGGAACATCGCCCCCAGCGATCCCGCCCTTCTGGCCCGCGAGGCGGTCGTCTATCGCGACCATGTCTTCACCCTCGCCGACCCCCTGATGGAGGGGCGTGCCCCGGGCACGCTGGGCAACCGCCTGGCCGCGGCGTATCTCGAGATGCACGTCAACCGCCTGGGGCTGCTCCCGGCCTTCCCCGGCGAGGGTGCGGACGGCACGGTGCAGGAGCGCTCGAGTTACCGCCAGGAGTTCCAGCCGACCGGCGCCCGCCCGCCCTACGGCAAGGCGAAGTTGCCCCTGCAAGTGGTGGCCTATGGCGAGGGCGACGCCCGCGTGGAACTGAAGCCCGACACCGACTTCAAGGTGCTCGGGTATTCCGCGGACGGGGAGGTGACGGGCCCGCTGGCCTTCGCGGGGTACTCGATCGACGAGGGCGAGGACGACTACACGTCGTTCCCGGGTCGGAACCTGCTGGCCGGCAAGATCGCGATCGTGCTGCGGTTCGAGCCCATGAACGACGAAGGGCGCAGCCAGTGGGTGAGCCGCGGGTGGTCGGCGAACGCGTCGTTGGACGGGAAGTTGCGTGCCGCGGCCGATCAGGGGGCCGCGGGGATCATCCTCGTGAACCCGCCCGGCGCGAACGACCCGCGGGTGGGGGAGTTGAGCGGGCTGGAACTCAGCGGGCGAGCGATGCGGGTGCCGGTGGTGATGATGTCGCAGGACGCGGCTGATGCGCTCGTGCGGGCCGCGGACCCGCAGGGGCGTTCGCTGCTCGATCTGCGCCGCCTGGCGGACAAGGACGGCGGCGTGATCGACCTTCCCGGCGCGCCGGTGTCGCTGGGGGTGAAGATCGAGCGTCCGTCGACGTTCACGGACAACGTGGGCGCGATCCTGCCCGGTCGCGGCGCGCTCGCCAACGAGTGGATCGTCATCGGGTCGCACTACGACCATGTCGGGTACGGCCCGGTCGGCGCCCGCCCCGAGAACTACGGGAAGGTGCACGCCGGGGCCGACGACAACGCGTCGGGCTCGACGGGGGTGCTGATGGTGGCCTCCCGCCTGGCCCGGGCGTACGCCGCCTCGAACGACGACGCCCGGTCGGTCCTGTTCCTGTGGTTCAGCGCGGAGGAGTCCGGGCTGGAGGGCGCCCGCCACTTCGTCGCCAACCCCATCATGGAGCTGTCTGACATCTCCCTGATGATCAACCTCGACATGATCGGACGCCTGCGTGACGGGCGTCTGGAAGTGGGCGGCGTGGGCTCGGCGCAGGGCCTCGAAGAGTGGCTCGCGCCCTACTGGGACGCCTCGGGCATGAACGTCCGCGTGACGCGTCTGGGCGCGCCGAACTCCGACCACTTCGCCTTCCAGGCGCGCGACGTCGCGAACCTGTTCTTTTTCACGGGCCTTCACCGCGAGTACCACACCCCCGCGGACCTCCCCGAGACGGTGAACATCGAGGGGGCGGTGCAGATCGCCGACCTCGTGGCGCGGATCGCGCTCGACGCGGCGAAGCGGTCGGAACGCTTCCGGTTCGGCTCGGGCGAGCCGGTGGTGCGTGAGGAATCACCCAACCGCCCCGCCATGTCGGGCCTCCGCGTCCGCTTCGGGATCATGCCGGGCGACTACGACGCCGCCGACGGCGTTCTCGTGGGCGACCTCAGCGGGCCCGACACGCCCGCGGCCAAGGCCGGGCTCAAGGCCGGCGACATCATGCTGCGCTGGAACGGCGAGAAGTTGACGGACGTGGCGCAGTGGATGGGCCTGATGAGCAAGAACAACCCGGGCGACGAGGTCGAGATCGTCTACCGGCGCGACGGGCAGGAGCACACGACGAAGGCGACGCTGGTCGCGAGCGGGCGCCGCCAGCCGCAGTAGGCCGCGGGTCGCGATCGTCGCCCCGCGCCACGGCGCGGGGGCGGGGGCGGGGGCGGGGCGCGCCGCTAGCGCACGAACCAGCGCAGGCGGTAGTGGCCCTGCTCCATGACCATGTCGAACCCGCGCCAGTAGAGGTCCTTGGCCGCGAGCCCCTCGACCTGGAGGCGGTAGGTCTTGCCCCCGAGCGGGCGGAGGAACAGACCCGGGGTGCGTTCGCCGTTGGGCATCATGCGGAAGAGGGCGTCGATCTCGGGGCGTTTGGTGAGGAGGAAATCGAACGTGTCGCCGGGGTCGATCCCGCGTTCGAGGCATTCCGCGCGGGTGATGGCGGACAGGACCTGCTCGACGAAGAGGTCCTTGTCGCCCTGGTTGAGCGTGGTGTGGATGTGGATCATCAGGTGGCGGGCGCTGCGCGTGACGAGGCGTCGCGAGCCGTCCTGCTGCTCCTGGACTATCTGATCGGGCGGGATGGCTCCCGGGTCGGTGTAGTTGCCCATCGAGCGGACGACGGGCGTGCCGCTCTGCGCGCCGGGGAGCCCGCCCAGGAACGGGTTGTGCCTGACGACGCGTTGCTGGCAGGCGAAGAGGGAGATCGCGCACGCGACGAGGAAGACCCCCGCCCTGACGCAGCGAGTGCTCATGCGGGCACCTCGGCGCCGACGACGACCTGGGTCGCGGGTTCGGCGCGTCCGCGCCGCCAGAGGTCGTGGACGCGGAGCGCGTCGACGGGGTCTGGGCAGTCGTCGCGCCAGTGGCACCCGCGGCTCTCGCGCCGCCACGCCGCGGCCCGCGTGATGAGCGCCCCCGCGAGGAGCATGTTCTGCGTTTCCCAGCCCGAGGGGTCGTCGAAGATCTTGTCGAGCGTGTAGCGCGCCCAGAAGTCGAGCATCTCGCCCGCGCTGGCGAGGCGCTGGGCGCTGCGCTCGATGCCCACGTTCTTCCACATCGCCGAGCGGAGGCTGGACCGCACGTCGGCGAGGTCCAGTTCGCCAAGGTCGCTGGGGCGGATGTCGGAGACGATGGGCACGGGCGCGCGCCCGTTGGCGGGCGTGCCGGAGGCGTCGCGCCCCGCGGCGTGCCCGGCCCGCGCCCCGAACACCAGCCCTTCCAGGAGCGAGTTGCTGGCGAGGCGGTTGGCGCCGTGGACGCCCGTGCAGGAGGTTTCGCCCGCCGCGAAGAGCCCGGGGACGTCGGTGCGTCCGTCGGCGTCGGTGCGCACGCCCCCGACCATGTAGTGGGCCGCCGGGTGCACGGGGATGAGGTCGCGTGTCGCGTCGAGCGCGAAGCGCCGGAAGAGCGCCGCCAGCCCGGGAAAGCGTTGTGGGAAGTCGGCGACCCCGCGGCAGTCCAGCCAGACGTGGCTCACGCCCTGGCGCCGGATGGTCCGGACGATCTCGCGGGCCACGATGTCGCGCGGGGCGAGGTCGCCCAGCGGGTGCAGGTCCGCCATGAACGCGCGGCCGCTCCCGTCGAGGAGGCGTGCCCCGGCGCCGCGGACCGCCTCGGTGATGAGCGCGCGGCTCGCGCCGGCGAGGTAGAGCGTGGTGGGGTGGAACTGCACGTACGCCATGTCGGCGAGCGTCGCCCCCGCGCGATAGGCCATCGCCAGCCCGTCGCCGGTGGCCTGGGGCGGGTTGGTCGTCTCGCGATAGACGACCCCCGCCCCGCCCGACGCGAGGATGACCGAGCGTGCCCAGATCACCTGGAGCCCGTACTTGGGGTGGTGCGTGATGGCGCCCATGACGGGCGAGCCGGGCTCTGACCCGGGCGTGATGAGGTCGAGCGCGAAGCAGCGTTCGAACAGCCGCACGTTGGCGAGCCCGCGCACCCGCTCGCCCAGCACGTGCTGGAGTTCGCGCCCCGTTTCGTCGCCCCCCGAGTGGAGGATGCGCGCGTGCGCGTGCCCGCCCTCGCGACCGAGCGACGGGCCGCCGTCCGGTGCGCGATCGACCCGCATGCCCCAGTCGAGGAGTTCGCGCAGGCGTGCCCCCGCCTCGCCGACCAGCCGGCGCACCGCCGGCTCGTCGCACGCCCCCGCGCCGGCTTCGAGCGTGTCACGCACGTGCGACTCGTCGGTGTCGTCCGGGCCCAGGACCCCCGCGATGCCCCCGGCGGCCCAGGCCGTGTTGGTCGATCGCGCGTCGCCCTTGAGGAGGACGATGACCTCGGCGTGCGCCGACGCGGCGATCGCCGCGCGCAGCCCGGCCGCGCCCCCGCCGATCACCAGCGTGTCCGTGAAGATCTGCGGGAGCAGCCCCGACCGGAAGGGGATGAGATAGCGGCGGTGGTCGAACAGTCCTTCCATCGGGTGCTTCACGCGTCGGTCGGGTGCTGAGGTTAGCGCTTGTCGCCGCCCGTGGGGTTCACGTACCACACGAAGTGCTCGGCGTCGCGCCGCCAGAGCGTCGCGCCGACGGGCGCATCGCTGGATTGGTAGTACGCCTGCTCGGTGAACCAGTACTCGTCGGTCGCGGGCACGGGCTGGGCGCGACCGTCGGCGAAGAGCGCCGGTCGCACGGCCAGCCGGTCGTGCGAGCCGCTCTTGCGCTCGCCGCAGTGGTTGTCGTTGCGGACGATCTGGCAGCCTTCCTCGGCGAACTCGAGCGCGTCGTGGTGCCCGTGCCCGGGGATCCAGACGCTCACGTTGTCGATGAGCGCGATCGTCTGCTGCGTCCGCTGGAGGTGGTCGATGCGGCGCCAGTCGCCGCGGGCGAAGCGGATGTCCCAGCCCGGGTGCGCCTGGTTCGAGACGAACACCGTCCCGCTCACGCGGTCCTCGACCACCGTGCTGAACAGCCACCCGTTGGGCGCGTGGTGCAGGATGCCGTTGTGCGTCCAGCGCTCACGCTCGCGCTCGGGCCCGATCTCCGAGCAGCGCCACACGCCCTGGGGAACGCCCCAGCCCAGGTCGCCCACGGGGAACCGCTGCCCCTGCCAGCGCGCCAGGAAGGCGTTGATGAGCCACGGATTGGACTCGATCGTCCCGTCGTCGGCCCGCTCGGCCAGGATGTGCAGTTTCGGCGGGAGCCGCTCGCGGAAGTCCTGCGCGTACGCGAGCACGAACACGCCCTGCTGACGCAGGTTCGACGAGCACACCACGAGCCGCCCGCCCGCCCGCACCGACGCCAGCGTCGGCACCAGGATGCCGATGAGCAGCGCGACGATCGCGATGACCACGAGCAGTTCGATGAGCGTGAAGCCGCGACGGGTCTTGGGCAAGTACCACATGCTCATCGACCTCCGCATCCCGCACGCAGGCGAGAGTCTACCGCGAGCACCCGCATCCGGTGCCACAATTTTCGACGGCAGGTGCCGGTTGGGGCGCGGCCCCGACCAGCAGGTCCAGTTTCTGCGTCAGGAACCGGCAATGGTGCTCCAGGTGCCAGGTGTACATGGCGACCAGATCCCTGACAGACAGCGGGCCCAGGGTCGGGTGCAGGCACCGGCGCTCCAAGGCCGGGGCGTCCAGCGAGAGCAGCCACTGGCTTGTCCACTGGCGCAACGTGTGGATCGTCGCCAGGGGCCCGCCCAGGGCGTTCATGACGCGTGCGTGGTCGTTCTCGGGGTTGTCGGCGTACCCCTCGTGCGCGTTGCCGTAGATGTTCGCGTCGACGAACGCGTTCTCGTCCCACTCGGTAATGAGCGGGTTCTCCTCCGCCACGGCCCGTCGCATCCGGTGGATCGCGGCCAGGTCCGCGTCGGCGATGTGCCCGATCAGCACCCGCACGGGCCAGCGTCCCACGCCCGCGTCGGGCAGGAAGGCCTGGTCGATCTGACGCTCGGTGAGTTCGAACACCCGCCGGTCGATGTTCTCGATCCCCCGGCGGAAGCGCATGATGAGCGCGTCCGTGGGCAGGGTCTTGAGTTGGTCAACGGTCAGCGGTGTGAGCGGCTCGCGCGCGGTCTTGCAGCACGATCCGCCGGACTTGCCCGACCCGCCGCAGCAGCCGGAGGCTTCCTTGGAGGCCGATCCGCCGCCGCAGCAGCAGGAGGCCTGGCCGGCGGTGGTCGATTGGGTGTCGCTCATGGATGAACTCCTGAAACAGAGTGTCGTGTGCAGCAGGGTAGCCCGCGGGCGGGGTCTATCCTGCGGGATGCTCTCGTGCCCGATCGGCAGCCGGACCCTGGCCCTCCGCGTCGCGACCCTGCCGCGCGACACGAACCACTATGGGACGATCTTCGGCGGGGTCATCCTCTCGTACATCGACCAGGCCGGGTTTGTCGAGGCCCGTCGGCACGGGCAGCACCGCTGGGTCACCGCGGCCCTGGACAAGGTCGAGTTCAAGGCCCCCGTCCACGTCGGCGACGTCATCAACCTGTACACCAAGACCACCCGCACGGGCACGAAGAGCGTGACGGTGGAGGTCGAGGTCGAGGCCGAGCGGTTCTCGTCGGGCGAGTGCGTCCGCGTGACGGCCGCCCATCTCGTCATGGTCTCGGTCGACGCCGGGGGCACGCCGATCCCGTTCGCCTCGCCCGCCACGGTGTAAAGGATGCCCGAGCCCGCCGCCAATCCCGGGTCCACGGCGCGCGTGCCGCGCCTGGCGGTGTTCGTCTCCGGGGGCGGGCGCACGTTCATGAACCTGCACGATCGGACCCGCGCGGGCACGCTCCGCGCCCAGGTCGTGCTCGTCGTCGCGTCGTCGCACTGCGGCGCGGTGCCCAAGGCCGTCGAGCGGGGCATCCCGTGCGAGGTGCACCCGGGCGTCCTCCCGCCCGATCGCCTCCGGGAAATCCTCCGCCACTATTCGCCGGACTACCTCGTCCTCGCGGGGTACCTCAAGCGTCTGGCGATTCTGCCCGAGTACGCCGGGCGCGTGGTGAACATCCATCCGGCCCTGCTGCCGAAGTTCGGCGGGCCGGGTATGTACGGGCGGCGCGTGCACGAGGCGGTGCTGGCCGCCCGCGAACCCGAGAGCGGGTGCACCGTCCACCTGTGCGACGAGGAGTACGACCGGGGCGAGATCCTCCTGCAGCGCCGCTGCCCGGTGCGTTCCGACGACACCCCCGACACGCTGGCGGCCCGGGTCTTCGCCGAGGAATGCGAGGCCTACCCCGCCGCCCTCGCGCTCCTCTTCGAGAAACATCGAACCCGCCCGGGCGTCTGACCGAAGGCGATGGGGGCGGCGCGCACCCGCGACCGCCCGCCCTCCACGAGAGAATGATCCGCATGCCCGCACGAGTCTCGCCCGGTCGTTTCCCGTTCCTGGCCCGCGCGACAGCGCTCGCGCTCGTGCTCGCGGGAACCGTGGCCTGCATTCCCGGTGCCCGCGCGCAGGCCCCCGCCCAGCCGGCCCCGCTCGACGCCGACCGGCGCGCCATGGCCGCCGATCTGTTCCGCCAGGCGGTCGAGGCGTTCCATCGCGACGACTACGCCGGCGCCGAGGCCCTCTTCCGCCGGCAACTGGTCATCCAGCCCCGCAGTTTCGTCGTGCACTACAACCTCGCGTGCTGCCGGTCGCTGCAGGGCGACGCCGTGGGAGGCATGGAGCACCTCCGGCGCGCGATCGAACTGGGCTTTACGGACGTCGGCTACCTGCGGCGCGACCCGCACATCGCGCTGCTCCGCGAGACCCCCGAGTTCGGCGTGATCATCGCCAACTGGCCCGCGGTCGCCGCGGCGGCCCTGGACGCGAACCTTGCCAACCAGAAGGCGCTGCTCACGGGCACGTACCGCGAGTGGCGCGACGAGCGCCTCCGCCTCGCCTACCTCTCGGCCTTCTCGGCCGATTCAGACGCGCGCGTCGCGACCGAGTTGTCGCGCCTCGCCGACTGGTGCGACGCCCACGCGATGCCGGGCGTGCTCACCGCCCCCGGGCACGAGGAGGACGCTTGGGTCGTCGTCGTGCTGCCCACGCGTGCCGACTTCGACGCCTGGACGACGTCCGTCTACGGGCGTCGGGCCGCCCAGGGCACGAGCATGATCGCCGGCTCGTACGAGCACGACGCGAAGCGTCTGGTCGCGATGGACCTGGGCGCCACACTCCGCCACGAGTTCCTGCACGTCCTGCACTGGCGCTCGATGACGCGTCTGGGACAGGCCCACCCCATCTGGATCATGGAAGGGCTGTGCAGCATCGCCGAGGACATGGACGAAACCCCCGACGGCGCCCTGCGTCCCGTGGGCTCCTGGCGCACGAACACGCTGAAGCGCATCGAGCGGATCGGCACGCTGATGCCCATCGAACGTCTCGCGGCGCTCACGCAGCTGCAGTTCACCTCTCAGCGCCCGCTGGCCCACTACGCGATCGCCCGGGGCGTGTTCCTGTACCTGTGGGAGCGCGGGCGTCTGGGCGCGTGGTACACGCACTACACCGCGAACTACAAGGACGACCGCACGGGCGTGCGCTCGCTGGAGGCCGTGCTCGGGATGCCCATCGACGAGATCAACGCCGACTTCCGCGCGTGGGTCCGGGCGCTCCCCGCCGTCGCCGAGGAGATCGCCCCGGGCATGGCCAGCCTGGGCGTCGAGGTCGACAACGGCTCGGGCGACGGCCCGGTCGTCGTCCGCGTGCAGCGCCCGCGCGGGGCGTCGCGCGTGGACCTGCGCCCGGGCGACGTCATCACGGCGGTGGGGGGGCGTCCCACCCGCGACCTGGCCGAACTCGTCCGCGTGCTGGCGGCGTTCACCCCCGGCGACCGGGTCGAGGTCGCCTACCGGCGCGTGCGCCTGGTGGGCACGACCGAGGTCGAGCTGATCAAGAAGTAGCCCCTGTCGCTACCCCCTGCGCCGCGTGCTGGGTACGCTCGCGCATGAGCGACCCGACGCGTCCCGCCCAGGCCGGCATCCCTGTTCCCGCGCAGCCGATCCGCGTCGAGCCCCCGCCGATCGAGCGGACGCTCCCCGAGCAGCCCCTGCGCGACGTGATGGGCGGTGCCGCCCGCCTGCAGGTCCGCGTGCTCGACCACGGGTTCCTGGCGCTGGTCGATGCCATGCCGCGACTCGTGCCCGAGGGGCAGACGGCGGACGCCGCGATCGTGCAGGCGGCCCGCGTGTCCTACGGGCAGGGCACCAAGCAGGTCTCCGAAGATCGCGGGCTGATCCGCTACCTGCTGCGTCACCGGCACACCACGCCCTTCGAGATGATCGAGTTCAAGTTCCACGTCGCGATGCCGATCTTCGTGGCGCGTCAGTGGATTCGCCATCGCACCGCGAACGTGAACGAGTACTCCGCGCGCTACTCGATCGTCCGCGACCGCTTCTACATGCCCGACGCCGAGAGCGTGCGCAAGCAGTCGCGCGCGAACCGCCAGGGCGGCGAGGAGACCTTCACGCCCGAGGAGTCGATGACCGCCGAGGCGTTCATCCAGTATCTGCGTGATTCCGAGGCCCTCTACGAGCGCTACCTGAAGTTGACCGACGCGGGCGTCTCGCGGGAACTCGCGCGCATCGGCCTGCCGGTGAACGTGTACACCGAGTGGTACTGGAAGTGCGACCTGCACAACCTGCTCCGCTTCCTCGCGCTGCGATTGGACGCGCACGCGCAGATGGAAATTCGCGTCTACGCCGAGGCGATGCTGCGCCTGATCGAGCCCATCGTGCCGCTGACGGTCGAGGCCTTCCGCGATTACGAGTTGGAGAGCGTGCGTCTGACGCGGGCCGAGGTGGAGGCGATCCGCACGCACCGCGCAGGCGTTGCGCCGGAGATCGAGGTGCCCAACGCGCGCGAGCGTGCGGAATGGGCCGCAAAGCGTGCGCACCTGCGTCTGGACGCCCCCGGGGGGGCATCCTCGGGCCAATAGTGCCTCCCGCGGCCGGAGGTAGGCGCGTACGTGCCGCGGACTGGTGCAATCAAGGGGTTCATGCCCTGTTCGTGGTATGAACCAGAACGGTTATCGGGTTGTCGCGGGTTTCGTGCATGGGTTTTTGGATTTTATATGGTGCGGCTTTTGCCCATCTCAGCGCGATCTTGAGCAAAATCATCGCGTTCCTGACCAAAAAACCCTTGCCGAAGCCGGAAGTCGTAGTATTCTTTGCGTGGGTCAGGAACGAGTCGTTCGTTCTCAGCGTGTAGAGGGATCTGTCCCAGACTTGTGAGGAGATTGTCATGAAGAATGTGATCGGGATCGTTGCTGTCGCTGGCCTCGCCGCCACCGCGATGGCTCAGCCGACCGGTGATACGCAGCTCCGGTACGAGGCTCGCGTGTTCAACCCGGGCAACAACACCGGGTGGAGCAGCACCGTCAACGCCCTCCCCGGGCAGCAGATCGAAGTCCGCGCCGTGGTGTCGTACGTCGGCACGGCTCAGCCCGTCGCCCTCGGCCAGATCGTCTTCCAGCCGATCGTGTCCAACTGGGCCGCCGGTGACTCGGTCATCACGACCGCCGGCACCCCCGGCAACAACGGCATCGGCCCCGTCGGCGGCGCCGCCCTCGGCACCGGTGGCGTGAACGATGAGCCCGGCGTCTACGGCCGCATGCTCCCCTGGAACGCCAACGCCACCACGACCTCGACGTTCATCCGTGGGTTCACCCACAACGTCGGCGGGGTGAACTACCTCCGCATCGCTCGTGCGGACGTGACGAACTGGATCGGCGTGGGCGCCTCCTCCGGCGCTGGCGCGGCCAACAACACGAACGGCGGCGGCGGCATCTCCATCGCCCAGGGCGCCATCGGCCCGTCCCGTCCGACCAACTTCCCGCCGCAGCAGCTCGGCACCGAGGGGCTGGTGGTCTTCAAGTTCGGCTTCACGCTGAGCTCGAGCACCGACCTCCGCTCGCTCGTCGTCACGACCCCCGAGCTCGGCTTCGGCCGCTCCACGGTGGCGACGTCCTACGGCGGCCCGAACACCCGCTGGTTCACCAGCCTCGCGGACTCCACGCCCGGCTCGCTCTTCACGACCCCCTTCGCCGTTGACGCCGTGATCAACGTGATCCCGACGCCCGCCTCGATGGCTCTCCTGGGCCTGGGCGGCCTGATGGGGGCTCGCCGCCGCCGCTAATACTCTTCGCAGTCCTACCGGGAGATTCCTCTCCCTGAGACGCGATGACTCGCCCCTCCCCGGTTCCGCCGGGGAGGGGTTTTTCGTTTTGCCCGCAGCAGCATCACAGAGACCCACCCGATCGCGGCGCGGCCCCTGCAACGCCTGGATCGTGCGATCGGACTGGACGATGCGAGGCGCCATACCCGGTCAGCGACGTCCGCCAACGCCGCTCACGCTACTTTCACTTGTGCTCGGAACACGGGGGGGGTGGAGTGCATTCCAGGAAGCGGTGGGGGCACCGGAGACGAACCATGCGGCGTACCGACGCGGGCTCAGTCGTTCGAGTCGCAACCCGCGGCGCCGCCGGGGCGTGGTTGGCGTTGGGCGTGCTGGCGTTCAGTAGGTCAAGACGGCGTGCAGGGGCGTCTCGGGCCGAAGCGTCGCGCGTCCGCCCAGCGCCAGCAGTTCGATGAGCACGGTCATCCCGATCACCTGCGCCTGGGCCGCGTGGGCCATGTCCGCGCACGCCCGCAGCGTGCCGCCGGTCGCGAGCAGGTCGTCGACCAGGAGCACCCGCTGCCCGGGGCGCAACGCGTCGGTGTGCATCTCCAGGCGGTCCGAGCCGTACTCGAGTTCGTAGGAGACGCCCCGGGTGGCGCGGGGCAGTTTCCCGGCCTTGCGCACGGGCACGAAGCCCGCCGACAGCGCCTGCGCGATGGCGGTGCCGAAGATGAACCCGCGGGACTCGGCCCCGATGACCATCTCCACGCCCCGCCCCCGGAACGGGTTCACCATCAGTTCCACGCTCAGCGCCAGCGCCCGCGGGTCGGCGAGCAGGGGCGTGAAGTCCTTGAACACCACGCCCGGCTTGGGATAGTCCGGCACGTCGAGGATCAGCGGGCGCAGCGCGTCGAGGATGGCATCGGGCATGCGTGGCTCCGGCGGGGCGTCCGATGGGGCGGGCGTCCCCGTCGGGCGGAGGGTAGCGTGCGGGCGGGGCCCCGCGAGCGGCGACGCCTAGCATCCCTCCCCATGGGCACCCGGGAACCCGAAGGCGTCGGCGGACGCACGATCGAGACCGTCGAGCCGATCGGCAAGCGCGTCCTCATCCGCAAGGACGACGACAAGAAGAAGACCAAGAGCGGGATTCACCTCCCCGATAAAATCGAGATCCCCACCCTCACGGGGCGGGTCGTGGCCGTGTCGGCCCAGGTCGAGCGCGACGAGGACTACCCGATCAAGAGGTACGACCGGGTCCTGTTCAACCCCAAGCACGGGATCCCCGTGGACTTCGAGGGCGACAACCGCCTGTGGGTCATTCCCGTCGAGGATGTCGTCGCCGTCTTCCGGCGCGAGGGCAAGGACGACGCGTCGTGAACGAGGACGGCTCCAGCGAGCCCGTGGCGAGTGCGCCGGCCGTGCTGGCCGACCCGCTGCCCCTTGCGTGCGCCGCGGCGCTCCCGCCCCGCGCACTCGTCATCCGCCCGCCGGGGTCCAAGAGCCTGACGAACCGTGCGGTGCTGCTGGCGGCCCTGGCCAACGGCGAGAGCGAGATCCGCGGCGCGCTCGACGGCGCCGAGGACAGCGAGGTCATGCTCGCCGCCGTGCAGACCCTGGGCGCGAAGGTCGAACACCGCGACGGCGTGCTGCGGATCGCGGGCGTGGGCGGGCGGTGGCGCGTGCCGCCGGGGGGCGCGGTGGTCGACTGCCGCAACGCCGGCACCGCGGCCCGGTTCGTGGCCGGGGCGGCCCTGCTCGCCGACGGGCCCGTCACGATCGACGGCACGCCCCGCATGCGCCAGCGCCCCATCGGCGAACTCACGACCGCGCTCGCGGCGCTGGGCGCGTCGGTCGAGTTCCTGGGGCAGGCAGCCTGCCCGCCCATCCGCATCACCCCGCCCGCACCGGGCACGTCGCGCCCGGAATCGCTCACGCTCGGCACCACGCAATCGAGCCAGTTCATCTCGGCCCTGCTGCTCGCGGCCCCGTGGCTGGGCGGGCTGACGCTGCGCCTGACGGGCGAGGTGACGAGCGCGGCGTACGTCACGATGACCCTGGGCCTCCTCGCCCGCCTGGGCGCGACCGTCCGGACCTCCGACGACAGCCGGGTGATCCGGGTGTACGCCGAGGGCGACTGCCTCGCGCCGTTCTCGTACGAGGTCGAGCCCGACGCGAGCGGCGCGACGTACTGGTGGGGGGCGGGCGCGCTGCTCCCGGGGTGGTCCATCGGCGTGCCGGGGCTTGACGCGACGTCGCTGCAGGGCGACGCGCGGTTCCCGGAGGTGCTAGCGCGGATGGGCTGTCGCGTGGAGCGTGCGGACGGCGTGGTGCGGGTGCTGGGGCCCACACGCCTGGAGCCCGTGCTGGCGGACCTGTCGGAGATGCCCGACGCGGCGATGACGCTGGGTGCGGTGGCGTGCTTCGCGAAGGGCACGACGATCCTGCGGGGGCTGCGGACGCTGCGGGTGAAGGAGAGCGACCGCGTCGAGGCGATGTGCCGCGAGTTCTCGAAGTTGGGCGTGCGCGTCGAGACGGCGGTGCACGGGGATTCCGACGCGCTGACGATCACGCCGCCCCCGGCGATGGACGCCTCGCGCGTCGAGTTCGAGACGTACGACGACCACCGGATGGCGATGTCGCTGGCGCTGGTCGCGCTCCGCCGCCCGGGCGTGTGGGTGCGCAACCCGGGGTGCGTGGGCAAGACGTACCCGGGGTTCTGGGACGAGTTCGCGCGGCTGACGGGCGGCCCGCGCGGAGGAGAGGCGCAGGCATGAGGCAGGTGACGCTGATCACGACGGGCGGGACGATCGAGAAGACGTTCAACGATCGGTCGGGCGCGATGGAGAACACGCGCTCGGTGGTGCACCGCATGCTCCGGCGCCTGCGTCTGGAGGACACGCGCGTGAACGTCGTCGAGCTGATGAGCAAAGACAGCCTGCTGATGACCGACGACGACCGCCTGCGGATCGCCGAGGCCGTCCGCGCCTGCGGGGGGACCAGCGACCTCGCCACCGAGACCAGCGGCATCGTGATCCTGCACGGGACGGACACGCTGAGCGTGACGGGCGAGTCGCTGCTGCGCCGGTTCCCCGCGCCCCGCGTGCCGATCGCGCTGACGGGGGCGATGCGTCCGTTCGAGATGACCCGGTCCGACGCCCTCCAGAACCTGACGGAGGCGATCTTCGCGGTGGGCGTGCTGCCCGCGGGGGTCTACTGCGTGGCGCACGGGCGGGCGCTGGCCTTCCCCGGGGTGGTGAAGGACGTGGACGCGCGCACGTTTATCCGGGCATAGGCGGTTACCGGGCGTGAAGGTGGGCGAAGGGGCGGTCGTCGAGCGCCGATAGAGGACCTGCGCACGTGCGCGCCGGGACCACACTCGACATGGATAAGAGCAGTCTCATCGGTGTCATCCTGGGCGTGGCGTGCTGCACGCTGGTGGGCTTCATGGCCTCCGGCGGCGACTGGGTCATGTTCTGGTCGGAGAAGGGCGTGATCATGGTGTTCGGGGGCACCGTCTCCGTCATCTTCATGGCCATGCCCATGGACCGCATCAAGCAGGTCCCCGGGTACATCAAGCGGTTCTTCTTCGACAAGGGCACCCGTCCCTCCGACGTCATCCAGATCATGGGCAAACTCGCCGAGCGGGCCCGTCGCGACGGGATCCTCGCGCTCGAGAGCGAGATGACGAACATCAAGGACCCGTTCCTGCAGGCGAGCCTCAAGATGGCCGTCGACGGCGTCGAGCCCGGCAGCATCGAATCCACCTGCCGTCTCGAGCTCATGGCGATGCAGGACCGCCACAAGGCCGGCAAGAAGTTCTTCGACCTGATCAAGTTGTACGCGCCCGGCTACGGGCTGGTGGCGACGCTGATCGGGCAGGTCGGCATGTTCGGCGGGCTGGCGAACGCCGAGATCGGGCACCTGGGGCACATGCTCGCGGTGGCCGTCGTCGCGACCATGTACGGCACGGTGCTCGCGAACGCCGTCGCCGGGCCCATGGGCGACAAACTCGCGCTGCGTTCGGGCGAGGAGATCCTCGCCCGCGAGATGATGCTGCAGGGCGTGCTCTCGATCCAGGCGGGCGACAACCCGCGCATCACCGAAGAGAAGATGATGGCCTTCGTCCCCGCCGTCACCCGCGGGAAGTTGCGCGCCGCCGCCTGAGAACCCCGGAACCTCCCCCGTGAGCGACCACGAGCACAAAGACGCGAAGGAGGGCGAAGCCCACGCCTCGGGCGGGCACGGCGGGGGCGGTCATGGCGGGCACGGGCACGGCGGGGGCGGGCACGGCGACGGCGAGCACGAGGGCGCCCCCGAGTGGCTCATCTCCTTCGCCGACATGGTCATGCTCATCATGGGCTTCTTCGTCATCCTCCTCGCCATGAACATGCAGAAGAACACCCGCGGGGGCATCGGCGGCGAGGCCGCCATGGGCGGCGCCAACACCGACGTCATGATGGAGTTCGTCCTCTCCGTCCGCGAAGGGTTCAACAACCCCGTCGACCCCAAGTCCAAGCGCCCCGAGGACCAGGCCCTCATCCGCTACCTCCTCCGGCGCAGCAGCGGCACCAGCAGCATGGACGCGCCCACCGGCGGGCACAACACCGTGCAGAGCATGGCCGCGGGCACCAAGACCACCATCACCGCGGTCATCCCCTTCGACGACCGTTCCAGCATCCTGGGCCCGGGCGGTCGGGTCACTGTCGCCGAGGTCGCGACGCGCCTGAAGGACCAGCGCTGGGTCGTCGAGGTCCGCGGGCACGTCAGCCCCTTCGAGGTCATGCACAACCCCGTCCGCGCCCGCCAACTCTCCTACGAACGCGCCCAGAGCGTCGGGCTCGCCCTCGTCGAGTCCGGGATGCGCTGGGAGGCCATCCGCCTCACCGCGTGCGGCGACGGGCAACGCGTCGTCCCCCGCGCCTTCGACCGCGACGAAGACCGCACCAACCAGCGCGTCGAGATCATCGTCACCACCGACCTCATCCCCGACGATCCCTACGCCCGCCCACCCGGCGAGAACGCGGCGCGACCCTCCGCCCCGGCGCTCACGCGCGGCAGCGCGGGCGTGGACTCGTGGGAATAGGCCTCGTGGGAAGAAGCCTCGCGGGAGGAAGCCTCGCGGGAGGAAGCCTCGCGGGACGCCGTGCTACCGCGCCGGGCCCTCGAACACCCGCCCGTCGATGATGACACCCAGGCACTTCGTGCGGTACTCGAACGGATCGCCGTCGAAGAGGGCGAGGTCGGCGTCGAGCCCCGGCGCGAGCCGCCCGAGCCGCCCCTCCAGCCCGAGGATCGCGGCCGAATCGACGGTGATCGCGCGGAGGGCCCGTTCGAAGCCCAGGCCGTGGGCCGCGGCGACGCCCGCCTCGAAGTGGACGACGCGTGCCTTGGGCACGTAACTCTCGTACCCGCCCTGGAAGGCCACGCGCACGCCCGCGTCGGCGAGGCGCGACGCGTTCTCCCACGTCATGTTCTCCATCTCGCCGTAGGCCCGGGCCATGGTGGGGTGCACGAGCACGTCGACCTGCGCGCGGGCGATCTCGTCGGCGAGCAGGTACGCCTCGCTTGCGCCGTCGAGGATGATCCGGAGGTTGAACTCCCGCGCCAGGCGCAGGGCGCTGTGCAGGTCCTGCGCGCGGTGGGCGGTGATGATGAGCGGGACCTCCCGCCGCACGACGCGGGCCATGACCTCGCGCCGCAGATTGCGGGGCTCGGCCGGCTTCGCCTCGGGCTTGGCGTCGGGCTTCGCCTCGGCGCTCGTCGCGCCCGCCGCCGCCTCGCCCGCCTTGGCGTCCTTGGCGGCTTCCTTCCGCACATGCTCCTGCGCCTTGAGCAGTTCATCCCGCAGCATCGCGATGGCCTTGGCGCGCGTGCCGGGCGAGCCGCCGGACCGGTGTCCGCCGGGCCCCAGCGTCACCGCCACGCCCGCGGTCTCCACGACCACGCAGTCGTCCACCGGCGCGCCCGTCGCCTTCACGACGCACGTCTGCCCCGACACCAGTTCCCCCGGCGCGTGCCCGGTGTGGAGCGTCGTGACGCCCAGCATCCGCACGTACGCGACGAGCGGGTCGAGCGGGTTGAACGCGTCGATCGCCCGCAGTTCGGGCTGGATGGCGCCCGACCGCTCCAGTTGGTCCTGGTCCTGGCGCTGGTTGAGCATCCCCGACACGCCCACGGTGCAGCGCCCGTCGATGAACCCGGGCGTGACGACCGGCGCGTCGATCACGCGGTAGCCCGCGGGGATGGGCGTGCTCGCCGCGGGCCCGACGCGAGCGATCTTGCCGTCGGTGATCACCACCACCCCGTCGCGGATCGTGCCCGCGCCGTCGCCTTCGAGCGTGTGCAGCACGCGCGCCCGCACCGCCACCTGCGCCCAGGCGTGCCCCGTGCTCGCGAGGTGCGCGAGCAGAACGACGACGAGCGTGATCAGTCGGATCGAGTTCAGTCGGATCGAGTTCAGTCGGATCGAGTTCAGTCGGATCGAGTTCATTCCGCGCCCTCCTGCCACGTCCGCCACACCCAGCCGCCGGTCGCCGCCCCGGTGCCGTCCGCGCCTTCGGCGCAGCAGAGGTACGGCCGCTGCGCCACGCCCGCGCCGTACCCGCCCACGGCCCACAGGCGGTCCTGCGGGTCGCTGCGGTCAAACACCTTTGCGCCCTCGACCCATGTCTGCTCGACGACGGTGTATGTGCTCAGCGGATCGCCGCTCAGCACGATGAGGTCCGCGTCCTTCCCGACCTCCAGCGAGCCCACGCGTTCGTGCAGGTCGAGCATCCGCGCGCCCTCGATGGTCATGGCCCGCAGCGCGCCCGCCTCGGTCATCCCGCCCCGCACCGCGAGCGCCGCCGACCGCAGGAACAGCCGCGAGTCCGTGATCCAGTCGTCCGAATGAATGCACACGCTCGCGCCGGCCCGCTCCAGCGCCGCCCCGGTCGTCCACGACAGTTCCGCCGCCTCCAGTTTCCCGCCCGGCGCGTCGATCACGATCACCGACGAGCCGAGCACCTTCCCGCCCGTCTCGCGCTCGGCCCTGGCGATCTCGTCGGCCACCTTCCACGCCTCGCTCACGTGGTGCAGCACCACGCGGAACCCGAACTCGCGCTGCAGGCGCAGCACCGTCATGATGTCGTCGGCCCGGTGGGTGTGGTGCTGCACGATCCGCGTGCCGTCGAGCGCCTCGCCGAGGGCCTCCAGCGCCAGGTCGCGCGCCGGGGCGCTCTCGGGCTTGCCCTCGTCGCGCGCCCTGGCGACCTTCGCCCGATACTCCTGCGCGTCGATGAACCGCTGGCGCACGAGCGCCGCCGACTTCGCGCGAGTTCCCGGGAACGGCGCGTTGCCGATCGAGTTCGTGCCGTTGGCCATCTTGATCCCGCCGAGGGGCGCGCTGGTCTCGCGCGTCTGCCCCTCGGGGTACATGCACAGGTCCTCGATCGACTTCGCCTCGCCGGCCTTCGCCCGCAGTTTCAGGTACGCCGTCTGCCCGCTCAGCAGGTGCCCCGACCCGGGCATCACGTTCACCGTGGTGATGCCGCCGGCGAGCGCCCGGCGGAAACCGGGATCGAACGGGTTGAGCGAGTCCCACACGCGCACGTCGGGCTGAATCGGCCCGCTCGAATCCGCCCCGGCCGTCCCGCCGACGTGGCTGTGCGTGTCCACCATCCCGGGCATGATGACCTTGCCCGCCACGTCGACGACTGTGGCGCCCGCCGGCACGGGCGTGCTCGCCCCGGGCCCGACGGCACGGATCTTCCCGCCCTGCACGACGACGACGCCCCGCTCGATCGGGTCGCCCGCGATGGGGATGACCCGCGCCCCGACGAACGCGACCGGCGCCTCCTGGGCGCGGAGAATCGGCGCGGAGCAGAGCAGCACGCACAGCACGCAGAGCAATCGCATAAGTGTGTGGTCCTGAAAACTCCGGACGCGAACCCCGGAGTGACGCAGCCTACCCGATCCGCCCTCAGCGAGTGGCGGGCGTCGTCGCGAACATGAGGTCCAGCGCCCGCTCGTACACCCGGCGCGCCACGCCCTCGCCCCCCGGGGCCCCGCTCAGGGCCTCCATCATCACCCCGCTGTTGACCTCCAGCACCAGCCACCGCCCGCCCACGCGCACCACGTCCACGCTCCCGAACGCCAGATTCAGCGCCGCCGCGGCCCGCTTCGCGAGCGCCAAAGGCTCCCCGAGTGCGGGGTCGGCGGGGTCGTGCAGCACGATCGACGCCCCCTGCCCCAGGTTGTGCCGCCAGTTCACCGCCCGGGTTTCGCCCGGGGCCGGGCGCTCGCGCAGGGCCGCCGCCACATCCGCGTCGATCGTCGCGAGCAGGCGCGACAGTTCGCGCGTCAGCCCCGCCTTCGCCACCTGGTCGGCGAGCAGTTCGAGCACCGTCCGTGTCCCGTCGCCCGTGACGGCGTGGCGCAGTTTGGCGTACGCCGCCTCGCACGCGCCCTCCAGCAGCACGAACCGCGTCTCCGACTCGATCGTGACGAACGGCGAGAGCGCGACGCTCCGCCCCTTCGCGAACAGCGCCAAGGCCGCCGCCTCGAGCGCGATGGGCGATCGCGCCCGGTGCACGTCGCGCCCGCCCGTGCCGGCGTTGTCCTTCACCACCACGTCGCCCCCGCACGCCTCGAAGAACCCGAGCATCGCGCGCCAGTTGCCAGGGTGCCGCACGAACGGCGCCAGGTCCGGGTGCAGGAACAGCCGGTGATCCACCCGCGAGATGCCCGCGGCCTCCAGCACCTCCGCCGTCGCCGCCTTGTCGCACGCGATCGCGTGCGTCGCCGCCGAGTTCAGGTCGAACGAGTAGCCGTGCACCGCCCGCACGACCCCGCCCCGCTCCAGCCGCAGCACCCACCCGTCGGCGAGCGTGCGCACGCCGATCCCCCGGTCGCGCGCCGCGTCGCGCAGGATCCGGAGCATCGCGCGATCGGCGTTCAGGTCGCTCATGCCGTCGTCCCCGCGTGCGTCCCTACAGCCCCCGCGCCTCGCGGAAGGCGGCGATCAGAATCGCCAGGCGCTCGGCGCTCGCATCACCCGCCGGCGCCAGCCGCGCCGCCCGCACCAGTTCCGGGTACATCGCCTCGCACCGGCGCATCCACGCCACGCCCCCGGGCCCGCGCAGCCGCCCCTGCGCCTGCTCGGCGCACGCCAGGTGGTACGCCCGGTGCCCCGCCTGCACCGCCACCTGCGCCGCGGGGTTCTCCTTCAGCCAGTCCGTCGCCACGGCCCGCACCGCGTCGGGCATGGTGTACGCGCCGGTCGCGCCCGCGCCCGTGTCCAGACGCGTGCTCTCCAGCAATCCGCGCTGCGCCAGCCGCTGCGCGATTGAACCCGCCTTCGTCTCCCGCACCGTCGCCGGCCCGCCCGTGGGGTCGTCCGACGCCGCGTCGGGGAACGAATCCTTCGCCCCGCCCACCGCCGCCAGCGCCCGCGCCGTGCTCGGCCCCGCGAACACCGACGCCGCCAGCAGCACCGCCAGTTCGCCCGGGGGCAGCGTGTCCACCAGCCAGCGCGCCAGCAGGCGATGCACGCCGTCGGGCGTCATCTCGTTCAATCCGCCCAGCCCGAGCATCCGCGCCCGCTGCTCCAGGCGCTCGCCCACCTCCGCGGGCGGCACCGCCGGCGACAGCCCCGCCAGCAGGTGCAGCGCCAGGGGCCAGCCCCCCGTCAGGCGGCACAGCGACGCCGCCGTCCGCGTCAGTTCCGGCGTGATCGCCCCCACGCCCGGGTCCGCGGCGCGCAACCGCTCCAGGTACACGCGTGCCGCGTCGAGCGATTCCCCGCTCCCCCGCGCCACCTGGTCCGGGTCGGGCGTGGCCAGCGCCGGGATGGTCCGCACGCCCTCGCCCTCGAGCCCCAGCGGCGCCCGCGCCGTCGCGATGATCCGCACGTTCGGGCACGCCCCCAGGACCTCGTGCACCAGCCCGGCGCACGCCGTCGTCGCGTGCTCGCAGTGCGTCAAGACCAGCAGCGCCCGGCGCGCGCCGATCCGCGAGACCACCGCGCCCAGCCCCGCGCCCACGCCCGCCCCGGCCCCGCCCGACGCCCCGAGCGCGAAGCCCAGGCACATCACCGGCACGTCCGCGCTGGGCTCCACCGGCAGCGCCACCACCCACGCCCCGTGGCTGTAGTTCGCACGCTCCGCCGCCGCCGCCGCCCGCGCCACCCGCGACCGCCCCGTCCCCGGCGCGCCGGTGATGGTCACGAGCCGCGCCTGCGCCAGCGCCGACACGCACGCCGCCACCTCGCGGTCGCGCCCGATCGGCGCCGGCTCGTCCGCGGGCAGGTTCCCCGGCGTCGCGGGCCACTCCTCGCCCGACGACGACGCGACGACCGCGCGCTGCCCGCCCCCGCCCCCGCGCATGTCGTTCGCCGCCCGCTCCAGCGCCTCGCACGCCCACGCCATCGTGTCCGGACGCTCCGTGATGTCCTTCTTCAGGCACCGGCGCAGCAGGTCGAGCAGGCGCGCGGGCGTGCGGGGAGGCAGCATCGACCAGTCCGGGTCCGCGTGCAGCGTCGCCGCCAGCGCGTCCGCCAGCGATTCCCCCGCGAACGCCGGGCGGCCCGTGAGACACTCGTACATCACGCAGCCCAGCGACCACAGGTCCGTGTGCTGCGTCACCACCCGCCCGCGCGTCTGCTCGGGCGACATGTACCCCGGCGTGCCCACGATCATCCCCGACGTCGTCGGCTTCGTCCCGGGGTTCACCACCACCGTCGGCGCGTCCGCGCTGATCACCCGGCGAACCTCGCCCGCCAGCGCGATCCCGAAGTCCAGCACCTTCACCACCCCGTCCGGCCGCAACTTGATGTTGTCCGGCTTCAGGTCCCGGTGGATGATCCCCCGCTGGTGCGCCGCGTCCAGCCCGCCCGCCACCTGGCGCGCCACCGCGATCGTCTCCTCCACGCTCAGCGGCTCGCGGATCAGTTTCTCCGTCAGCGTCGGCCCCTCGACGAACTCCAGCACGATGTACGTCTGCCCGTCCGCGTGCTCCAGCCCGTAGATCGACGCGATGTTCGGGTGGTTGATCGCCGCGAGCGTCCGCGCCTCCTGCTCGAACCGGTCCCGCCGACGCGGGTCCGACGACACGTCCGCCGGCAGCGTCTTCACCGCCACCGCACGCCCGAGTTTCGTGTCGTGCCCGAGGTACACCACCCCCATGGCGCCACGCCCGAGTTCGCGCTCGATCAGGTAGTGCGTGACGGCCTGGAGTTTCGGCATCCGGTGCTCGGGGCTCTGATCAGGGGCGGCGGGGCAGTCTGGCGGCGTGCAGGGGCCTGCGCGGGGTGATCGTACCGGGTCGGCACCCGGGCCGGTGGATTGGCCGGGGAACCACGCCCGATTTTTGGTATCCTCCCGCCATGTCCCACCCCCGGGGTGACGCCTTCGCCATCGCCTGCCCCAAGGACGCGGCCACCATGGACCGCATCCCGCTCGGCGGGTTCACCGTCGACAAGTGCGCCCAGTGCGGCGCCCTCTGGTTCGACGCCCTCGAACTCCAGAAGGCCCTCGCCATGCCCGGGGCCGTCGCCAAAATCGAGCCCGGCGTCGCGCCCAAGGCCAGCGAGGCCGACCACGCCTGCGTCTGCCCACGCTGCAAGTCGCCCCTCGTCCGCATGCGCGACCGGCGCCAGGGGCACGTCGAACTCCTCACCTGCACCGTCTGCGGCGGGGTGCTCCTCGACAAGGGCGAGTTCGCCGACCTCGGCTCCTTCACCTTCGTCGAACGCCTCAAGTCGTTCTTCACGATCTGACGTCGCCCGGGCCGGGCTTATTCCGCCGGCGCACGCCGGAACCGCAGCACCCGCAGCCCACGCAGCACCAGGTCCCCGGAGTCCATCTTCGCGCTCGTCGTGTTCTGGAGCGCCTCCAGGAACTCCTGCTCGCCGCGCATCTCGTCCGGCGGCCCGGCCATCTTCGTCGAGCCCATCCCCTTCATCAGGAACGCGCCGTCCGAGTCCAGCGTGTAGGTGCCGAAGTAGCGGTTCACGCCCGCGAACCCCGACGCCCGCCCGTCCGCCCCCAGCAGCAGCGTGCGCGGGCCCCGCGTGCCCGCCGCCCCGCGCTGCTCCCACGCCACCTCGATCGCCTCGCGGACGTTTCCCCCCCCGCCCTGCCCCGCCGCGCATCCCCCCAGCCCCCCCAGCGCCCCCAGCCCCCCCAGCCCGAACGCCGCTGCGCCCAGCACGCCCCACGCGGAACGCACGAACCCGGATCCGCCCTTCCGCACCGTGCACCTGTTCAGCATGGCGTGTTTCCTCCACGTGGCTCGCACTCTTGCGGACCGCGTTCTTCAGAGTACCATCCGCCCGCGCCGGGCGCGAGCGCCCGAGCCCGTGGGAAAGGGTGCCGCATGACCATCGAGCAGTTCGTGAACAGCAAGGGCTTTCAGGGGGCGGTCTTCGGGGTCATCGTGCTGAACGCGATCCTCGTCGGGTGGGAGACCTACGCACCCACGCCCGGGGTCCACTCGATCCTCGTCGCGTGCCTGTGGGTCTTCGCGGCCGAACTGGTCGTGAAGGTCATCGCCGCCACGCGGACCCGCACGCTTCGCGCTTTCTTCACCGACGGCTGGAACCTCTTCGACCTCGTCGTCGTCGGCGCGAGTTTCATCCCCGCCGTGGGCACGCTCGGGCCCATCCTCCGCGTCGTGCGCATCCTCCGGGCCCTGCGACTCGTGCGGGCGGTCCCCGAACTCCGCGTCATCGTCACCGTCCTCGTGCGCAGCGTCGCGTCGATGCGTCACATCGCGATGCTGGGCGCGCTCATGTTCTACATCTACGCCGTCATCGGCGTCACGCTCTTCCGCGGCCGGCTCGAAGGCTTCGACTCTCTCCACGAGGCGCTGCTGACCCTCTTCCGCGTGCTGACCGGCGACGAGTGGGCGTCGTACATCCGCGAATCCGAGGGGCAGTCCTGGGCGTGGAAGGCCACGGCCTATCACGTCTCGTGGACCATGCTCGCGATGTTCCTGCTGGTGAACCTGATCGTGGGCGCGGTGCTGAACAACTACCAGGAGGTGCACGAGGCCGAGCGCGCCAAGGCCGGCAACCTCCGGGCCGACGACCAGCGCCTGCGCGAACTCGTCGAGGAGATGCGGAAGGCGCTGATCGCCCGCGAACACCTGGACCCGTCCGACGCGCGGCTGCTCACGCCCGACCGCCCCGGGCCGTCGCCCGAATCCCGCGGGGCTTAGTCCGCCGGCGCCAGGCGCACGATCTTGTCGGGCCCGTTGAGCACGACGTAGACCGACCCGTCGGGCGCGCTCGCCACGTCGCGCACGCGCCCGATGCCGTGGAGCAGTTCCTCGCGCTCGACCAGGCGGAAGTTCCCTTTCTCGTCGCGCGCGACGCGCAGACGGTCGACGTTCTCGCCCGAGAGCCCGCCCGCGAGCAGGTCGCCCCGCCACTTCGGGAAGGACTCGCCGCGGTACACGTCGAGCCCGCACGCGCCGATCGACGGCAGCCAGCGGAACACCGGCATCACGATGTCGGACACGTTCCCGTGGTGCCCCGCGGGTTTCGCGAGGTCGGGGAAGGGCGTGCGGAACGCCGCGTCGTGGTAGTGGATGCCGTGCGAGACCGTCGGCCAGCCGTAGTTCGCCCCGCGGAGGATGACGTTGAACTCATCCCCGCCCCGCGGCCCGTGCTCGGTGCTCCACAGGTTCCCGTCGAGGTCGAACACGAGCCCCTGCGGGTTGCGATGCCCGTAGGACCAGATCGACGCGTACGCGCCGGGCGTGCTTACGAACGGGTTGTCCTCGGGGATCGCCCCATCGTCCCAGATGCGGTGCACCTTGCCGTTGGGGCGCGACAGGTCCTGGGCCATCTCCATCCGCCCGCGCTCGCCGATGCAGAAGTACAGGTACCGCCGCCCGTCGGCCTGCTTCTCGGAGAACACGATCTCCACGCCGAAGTGCAGGCCCGTGGCCAGGAAGTGCTCGGGCTTGGCCTCCCAGATCACCTTCTCGTTCTTCCAGACGGGCTTGGTCGGGTCGGTGAGGTCGATGGTCCCGCGGGAGATCGTGGTCATGGTGGGGGCGCGCGAGCCGTCGCTGCCCGCCTTGGCGTACGCGAGGTACACGTGCCCGTTGGTCGCGAAGTCCGGGTGCGCGACGACTTCCATCATGCCGCCCTGGCCGACGTCGGTCGAGCGGGGGATCCCCGCGATGGGCTCGCTGAGCACGCCGTCCTTCCACGCGCGCACGCGCCCCGGGCGCTCGGTGACGAGCATCGTGCCGTCGGGGAGCCAGTCGACGGCCCAGGGCGTCTGGAGCCCGCGGGGCACGACGTCCTCGACGCGGTAGGTGTGGTACTGGGTGCGGACGCTGCCCGGGCGCGAGCCGGGCGAGCCGCGCTCGCGCCGGAGGGCCTTGGCCTGGAGTTCGCGGATGTGGGCGACGAAGGCCCAGATCTGCGTGTCGTTGTGGGTCTCGCCGAAGGGCATCATGCCCATGTCGGGCACGCCGTTCTTGATGGCGTCGAAGAAGCGTCGGTCGTGGGACTGGTCGAAGAGTTCGGCGGTGAGGAGCGTGCGGGTGCCGGCGCCCCCGCCCCGCCCGTCCTTGCCGTGGCAGTTGGCGCACGAGCGCTCCCAGAGGGCGGTCACGGCGCCCCCGCTGCCGAGTTGGGCGAGCGCGGGGGAAGCGACGAGGGCGAGCAACGACACGACGGCGGCGCGGTGGTGCATAGAGCGAATCCTACGGGGTGCGACGGCGGACGCGACGGGCCCGGGGTTTGCCCGAACGCGGGGCCGAACGCGGGGCGGGTTGGTCGGTGGCCAGCAGCGCGCGGGCGGCGTCGAGCACCGCCTGGGCGTGCCCGGGGGTCTTGACGCGGTCCCAGCGCCGGGCGACGGTGCCGTCGGGCGCGAGCAGGTACGTCGTGCGGAGCATCGCGCGGACGATCCGCCCGTACATGTTCTTGTCGCCGAACGCGCCGTACGCGAGGCTGACGGGGGGCTCGCCGCCATCGCCCGGCGCGTCGGCCAGCAGCGGGTAGGGGAGGCGCTGTTCGGCGGCGAAGGTGTGTTTCGACGCCACGTCCTGCGGGCTGATGCCCAGCACCGCCACGCCCAGGGCGGCGAACTCTGCGTGCATGTCGCGGAACTGGCAGGCCTGCTTCGTGCACAGGGGCGTGCTGTCCTCGGGGTAGAAGAACAGGACGACGGGGCGCCCGCGGAACTCGCGGAGGGTTCGCCGCGTGCCGTGCTGGTCGCGGAGGGTGAAGGGCGGGGCGGGCTGGCCTGGGTCGATGGGGGGCATGGGGATGATTCCGGGCGGGGAACGTAGAGTAGTGAAAGGAGTCGCACCATGAGCGAGCAGATTATCCGGATCGCGGCGAAGTTCGTGCACGCCGACACGGGCGAGCCGGTGACGGGCGCGGGTCTCCGCGTGCGGTTCTTCGATCGCGACACGCTGAAGGACGACCTGCTGGGCGAGTCGGCGCTCGGGGCCGACGGGTCCGCGGCGGTCATGACCACGACGAGCGCGTTCCGATCGGGGCTCATGGGGGCGGTGGGCAAGGTGCTGGGCGAGAGCAAGCCCGACCTGTACTGCGAGGTCGTGGAGCACGGGAAGGCGATCTTCCGGACGAAGGTGGCGTGGAACACGCCGGTGGGCGCGGTGGACCCGGTGACGAAGCAGGCGGAGCGCACGGTGGACCTGGGCACGTTCCGCGTGACGCGGGGCGCCGGGTTCGACGAAGAGGGGTACGGGGAGAAGATCGGGCCGTTCAGGCCGAGGGCGTAGGGAGTGGGGAGCGCAGGGGCGGGGTGGGGGAGTGGCCGTGTGGGCATGGGGGAAGTGTGAGAGCGGGCCGCCCGGGGGACAAGGCGTCGGCGCGGAATGACCACCATTTGGCGCGCAGCGGCGTCCGCGCGGACGCGTGTGCGCGCGGAATCTGACGGCGGCGCGCGGAGGCGGGGCGCGGGCCTCAGGCGGTGGGCGGCTTCGAGTGGCGGCTTACTTCACGCGTCGGTAGGTGGCGGTCATGAACTCGATCCAGTCGCCGGATTCGGTGCGCATGCGCGAGGTGAGGCGGCGTTCGTTGTCGGAGACGAGGACGACGACGTCCTGATACTCGGCGGACTTGCCGGGGTTCACGCAGTCGGGCCCGGTGGTGCCGAGGGGGAGCGTCTTGCCGTCGGGCTCGAGCGTGCCCTCGTAGTGGAACATGAAGGCCATGGGCGAGCCGATCCACGCGCCGACGAACTTGTTCTTGGCGGGGTCGAAGCCGACGGTCATGATCGCGGTCATCTCGGGCGGGGGCGAGCCGGGGGGGGCGTCGGGCATGGGCGGCATCTGGCCGCGGCTCTCGCCGACGATCCAGAGATCGCCGACGGCCCGGACAACCTCACGCCCCTTGAGGGTCATCGGAGGCTCGTTGGGCCCGGTCTGGCAGGTGGACTCGTACTCCCACGTGCCGACAAACTTCTGAAGCCAGGCGTGCTGCGGGGTCGCGGGGGTCATCATGGTGAGGGCTCCGGGGTGAAGCCGGAGGATACCCGGGTGGGGGGGAAGTGGTCGAGTGGCGAAGTGGCAAAGTGGCAAAGTGGCGGAGTGGCAGAGTGGCGGAGTGGCGGAGTGGCGGAGTGGGGGGGGGGACTCGTGTGCGTGAGGGCGAGGTGTGCTGTTCTTCGCCCCGCAGGGGCGGCGGAATGTAGCCACGGGTGCGCGAGGCGCAGCCTCGCGGAACCCGTGGAACGTGGGCACGCGGTTTTTCTGCTGCCCCGGAGGGGCAGCGGAGTAGACGGCGAGGGCATGGAGCGCTGCGCGTTGAGTCGCGGGACGGGCATGCGCGTGCGTTGCGCAAGGCGACGCCGTTGCCCCTCCGGGGCAAGGTGACTCTGCACGACCTGTTTCCACGGGTTGCGCGACGCGCCGAGCCGCGTCGCTCCACCCGTGGCTACAGCCCGGCGCCCCGTTGGGGCGGGGAGAGCGGCGGGGAGAGAAGTGGCAAAGTGGCAAAGTGGGGGAATGGTCGGGCGACTCATGTGCGCGAGGGCGAGGCGCGCCGCCCGGCGCCCCGTTGGGGCGGGAAGAGCGGCGGCTCTCTACGGGCTGCGCGGTGGTCCGCGGCGCGGACACGCCGCTGGCCTCGTGGCGACACTCACGGGCCCCTTCGGGTCCCCTTACCCCATGTGCTTGATGACCGCGTCGGCGAACTCCGAGCACTTGACCTTGCGCACCTGCGTATCGCCCTCGGCCTTCATCAGGCGTTCGAAGTCGTAGGTCACGGTCTTGGCGGTGATGGCGCCGTCCATGCCCTTGATGATGAGGTCGGCGGCCTTGGTCCAGGTGGCGTCGCCGCCGGAGCCCCCCCCGCCACCCAGGTAGCGGAGCATCATCTCGCCCGAGAGGATGACCGAGCCTGGGTTGACCTGGTCGAGGTTGGCGTACTTGGGGGCGGTGCCGTGGGTGGCCTCGAAGATGGCGTGCCCGGAGATGTAGTTGATGTTGGCGCCGGGGGCGATGCCGATGCCGCCGACCTGGGCGGCGAGGGCGTCGGAGAGGTAGTCGCCGTTGAGGTTCATGCAGGCGATGACGTCGAAGTCCTTGGGGCGGGTGAGGACCTGCTGGAGGGTGATGTCGGCGATGGAGTCCTTGATGAGGAGTTTGGACTTCCACTTGGCGTCGCCGTGGGTCTTGCCGATGGCGGCGAGGACGGACTCGACCTCCTTGACGAGTTTGGCCTTCTGGTCGGGGGTCATCATGTCGAAGCCGGGGTCGATCTTGCGGGCGTTGCTCTCGGCGGAGATGCCCGGCTCGGCTTCGACGTTGCCGAGGATCCACGATTCGCGCTCGGTGACGACGTGCTCGCGGAACATGGCGGTGGCGACCTTGTATCCCCAGTCCTTGAAGGCGCCTTCGGTGAACTTCATGATGTTGCCCTTGTGGACGAGGGTGAGGGAGCGGCGTTTCTCCTTCAGGGCGTAGGTGATGGCGCTGTGGACGAGGCGCTCGGTGCCGAGGAACGACACGGGCTTGAGCCCGACGCCGACCTGCACGGGCGTGGCGCGGGTCGGGGCGCCGATGGCGGCGAGGGCCTGCTGCCACTGCTCGCCCGCGGCCTGGGTGCCGAAGCGGATCTTCTTGAACTCCTTGGGGAACTCGGCGGCGAGGAAGTCGAGGACTTTCTGGGCCTCGGGGGAGCCGGCGGCGAACTCGATGCCGGCGTAGATGTCCTCGGTGTTCTCGCGGAAGATGACCATGTCGCAGTCGCCCGGACGCTTGACGGGGCTGGGGACGCCCTTGAACCAGCGGACGGGGCGGAGGCACACGAAGAGGTCGAGCATCTGGCGGAGGGCGACGTTGAGCGAGCGGATCCCGCCGCCGACGGGCGTGGTGAGCGGGCCCTTGATGCCGACGAGGTACTTTTTGAAGTCGTCGATGGTGGCGTCGGGGAGCCAGTTGCCGGTCTTGTTGAAGGCCTTCTCGCCGGCGAGGACCTCGTGCCAGTGGATCTTGTGCGAGCCGTTGGAGGCCTTGGCGACGGCGGCGTCGAAGACGCGGACGCTCGCGCGCCAGATGTCGGGCCCGGTGCCGTCGCCCTCGATGAAGGGGATGATGGGATCGGCGGGGACGTTGAGGCGGCCTGCGGACATGGTGATGGGCGAGGGCATGGGATACTCCACTCGCGCGGAGACGTGGGCCGCGCGAGTCGTGGGGCGTGGGTGCGCCGGGAATTATCGGGTGAATTGGGGGACGGGGTGAAGGGTTTACCCCGGCGGGTCGAGCGCCGGGCGTGTGCGTGGCGGGGCGGGTCAGTCCTCGCCCTGGGCCTTGGTGAAGCCTTCGATCCCGTCGATCTCCTGGAGTTTCTCGACGTGCATCCAGGAGAGGTCGGTGCTGGCGCCGAACGCGGCGAGGACGGGGAGGAGTTGGGGGTCGGTGAGCGTGCCCGAGCCGCCCTTGTGGGCGCCCTCGCGGAGGATGCATCGGCAGCGGAACTGGTCGACGCAGTCGGTGATGGCGCCGGAGGCGGGGTAGACCTTGGTCCCGCGGTTGGAGATCATCTTGAGTTTGAGGGGCGAGCCTTCGAGGAGTGCTTCGACCCTGGGCCCGAGGATCGCGGGCAGGAGGTTGGCCTGGACGAAGATGTCGGCGCCGATGACGCGCGAGGACTTGGCCTTGACGAAGGCGGGCTCGTCGGGGAGTCTGGGGAGTTTGATCTCGCGGTAGTCGCGGACCTTGTACTTCTCGCTCTTGTTGCCGAGGTTGGCGATGATGCGATCGGCGAAGGCGGAGGTGCTGAGGGTGTTGGGCCTGTCGTAGCCGACGACATCGCCGGTGCCGACGCCTTCCTTGGCGCACTGTTCGAGGGTGTAGATGACGCTCTGCTCGATGCGCTGGGCCGCCTCGAACTCGTGGATGTAGCGGAGCATCGCGACGCCGGAGAGCAGGACCGCGGTGGGGTTGATGCAGTTCCTGCCGGCGTACTTGGGGGCGCTCCCGTGGACGGCCTCGAAGATGGCGACCTCGTTGCCGAGGTTGGCCGAGGGGGCGAAGCCCAGCCCGCCGACGAGTGCGGAGGTGAGGTCGCTGAGGATGTCCCCGTTCATGTTGGTGGTGACGATGACGTCGAACTGCTCGGGCTTCTTGACGAGCTGGTGTGCGGCGTTGTCGATGATGACGTGCCAGGACTGGAGGTCGGGGTACTCCGGGGCGATGCGCTCGAAGGTGCGCTTCAGGAGGCCCTCGGTCAGTTTCATGATGTTGGACTTGGTGGCGCAGGCGACGCTCCTGCGTCCCTCGGAGCGGGCGAACTCGAAGGCGGTGCGGACGATCTTCTCGCAGCCCTTGGCGCTGATGAGTTTCAGGCACTGCGCGACCCCGGGCGTCTGCATGTGCTCGATGCCGGCGTAGAGGTCCTCGACGTTCTCGCGGACGACGACGAGGTCGATCCCGCGGCCGGAATAGGGGGTCTTGACGCCCGGGAGTTCGCGGACGGGGCGTATGTTGGCGTAGGTCTCGAAGAGTTTGCGCAGGGTGACGTTGGCGGACTTCTCGCCGTAGCCGACGGGGGTGCCCAGCGGGCCCTTGAGGACGAGTCGGGTCTTGCGGATGGAGTCGATGGTTTCCTGGGGCACCCCGCTGGGGATGCCCTGCTTGAAGACCGACTCGCCGGCGTGCCGGATGTCGAAGGCGAGTTGGACACCGGATGCCTCGATGATGCGTCGCGTGGCGTCGATGCACTCGGGGCCGACGCCGTCGCCGGGGATGAGGGTGACGAGGGTGCGTCCTTGGGGGTCTTTCACGGGCATGGGCGATCCTCCGTGGGGTGGTGGCCTGGGTGAGAGGAGATCAACGTCGAGGGAGCGGCGTCTCGGAACCCGGGAGGGACGCCGCTGCGTCCCCGAGAATTCGGAGTGTACCCCGTCGCGAGGGCGTGGGTTGGGGCTGCGGGCGGGGCATGTCGAATCGGCAGGGCGGGAAGGGGAGTGGTGGCGGGAGGGGCTCAGCGGGTGGCGGTGAGTTCGGCGATGAGTTCGCGGGCGTCGTAGACGGCCCGCAGGCCTTCGAGGATGCCCCGGGCGTCGACGGCGACCGCGCGGGCGCGGACCTGCTCGAACCGGTACGTCCAGGCCAGGCTGTGGATGTTCCCGTCGAAGATGAGCCCGACGATGCGACCCTCGCGGTTCACGACGGGCGAGCCGCTGTTGCCCCCGACGATGTCGGCGGTGCAGACGAAGTTGTACGGCGTGGCGAGGTCGAGCGCGTCCTTGGCGGCGGCCCAGCGCGGCGGGAGGTCGAACTCGCGCTCGTCGCGCCGGGCGGCCCGATCGAACAGCCCGGCGATCGTGGTGAACGCGGGGATGGAGGTGGTGTCGTCCTCGTAGCCGGCGACCGACCCGTAGGAGAGGCGGAGCGTGCCCGTGGCGTCGGGGTAGGTGGTGCGCCCGAAGGCGGCGAAGCGGGCCTCGGCGAGACGGGCGTAGGCGTCGCGGGCGACGGCCTCGGAGGCTTCGGCACGCTGGCGCGCGGCACGCAGGTGCGGGGCGAGCACACGCGCGAAGACGAGCGCGGGCTCGTCGTGGTCGGCGAGGGCGCCGGCAAGCCCGTCGGGCCCGGCCTCGAGCAGGGCGGCCCGGTGCGACGCGTCACGCAGGCGCGAATGGTCGACGACCTCGCGGGCGCGGGCGTCGGGGGACTTGCCGTCGAGGAGGGCGGCGACGAGCGGGTCGGCGGCGCCGAACTTCTCGGCGAGGAAGAGCAGGCCGTCGGCGATGAGGAAGGTCTCGTAGTCGGCGACGATCTCCGGCGCGTGGGTGAGTTCGTGGATCACGCCCGGGATGGCGGCGTCGCGGAACTCACGCCGGCGGTCGGCGCTTGTGCGGGGCCAGTCCTCGGCGAGGGTGACGAAGGTGTTGGCGTGGTCGAGGAGCCCGCTGAGGCGGAAGGCGCGGGTGAGGGCGTAGTCGCGGTCGAAGTGCGGGCGGAGGGCGTCGGACGCGGCGCGGAGCGAGGCGAGGGCGTCGCCCGCCGAGGCGCGGAGCGACGGCGAGGCGTCGATCGCGGCGCGCAGGCGGGCCTCTTCGGCGCGCTTCGCGTCCATCAGGTCGGGGTCGAGCAGGGCGCGGAACTCGCCCCCGATGGCCTTGCGGCTGTTCGCGATGGCGAGCAGGTCGTCGGTGGAGGTGAGGCGTGCCTCGGGCGAGCGGGCGGCGTAGAGCATGAGGGAGGATTCGAGCCGCCGGAGCCACGCGAGGCGGGCGGGGTGCGCGACGTCGCGCCGGAACTCGAGGTCGGAGACGGCGAGTTGGCGCTCGGTGCGTCCCGGGTGCCCGACGACGAAGATGGGGTCGCCCTCGCTCAGGCCCTGCTCGCTCCATGGGAGGTAGTGCTCGACGCGGGCGGGGGCGTCGTTCTCGTAGACGCGGAGGAAGGCGACGTCGAAGCAGAAGCGGGGGTACTCGAAGTTGTCGGTGTCGCCTCCGAAGTACGCGGCCTGGAGTTCGGGGGCGAAGACCAGGCGCACGTCGGAGTAGACGCGCGTGCGGTGGAGGTGGTAGACCCCCCCGCCGAAGAGCGTGACGACGCGGCACTCGAGCCCCGTGCGGTCGCGCTCGGCGGCTTCGAGGGCGGCGATGGCGCCGAGGATGGCGCGCTGGGCCTCGGCGGGCGGCAGGTCCTTCGCGTGGGCGCGGATGCGCTCGGTGACGTCCTCGAGTTCCCACAGCACGCGGACCTCGGCCCCGGGGATGGGCAGTTCGTCGGCGCGGGTGCGGGCGAGGAAGCCCTGGGTCATGATGTCGCGGTCGGGGGTGGACAGTTGCTGGATCCACGTGCTCGCGACGTGGTGGTTGGTCATGAGCAGGCCGTCGGGCGAGACGAAGGCGCCCGACGCGTCGATGTCGGTGGCGGCCCGCTGGAGGTTGAGGAGCCAGGCGTCGGTGGGGGTGAAGCCGGTGGCGGCGGCGATGCGCTCGCGCGGGGGCTCGACGAGCGTCCACATGCCCTCGTCGGCGAGGGAGATGGTGGACGCGAGGGCCAGGAGCGCAGGCAGGCCCGCGCGGAGAAGGCGGCGGATGGACGGGATGGGCATGGGCGAAGGGTAGCGGGCGGGCCGGCGTGCGCGGGCCCGAGGCGGGCCAATCAGCGGGCCAATCAGCGGGCCAATCAGCGGGCGAGTTCGGCGCGCAGCGCGTCGGCGACGGCGGGGTCGAGCCCGGCGTCGGCGGCGCGGGCGAGCATCGCGAGGGCGAGGTCGTCGCGGATCTCGCCCTGCATGAGCACGCTCACGCTGAGCCACGCGGAACTGGAGCGGACGCTGTTCGCGTGCCCGACGGCTCGGGTGACGAGGTTGCGGAACTCGCGCGTGGAGAAGCCGAGGGCCTCGGGGCTCAGGCGTTCGCGGGCCAGGAGCGGATCGGTGCGATAGGCCAGGCGCATGACGGCGGCGGCGTCGGCGGCGCGCCGGTCTTCGAGCAGCGCGATCGCGAGGACGCGCATGGCGCGGGCGTCGTCGGGCGCGGTGTCGAGGTGGCGGCGGAGCGCGACGACGGCGTCGGCGGCCCGCTTCTCGCGCAGGGCGTAGACGCCGACCTCGGCGAGCGAGCGCGGGGGCTCGGCCTGCGCGGGTTGCGGGGCGGGCGCGGGCTGCTCGCGGAAGAGACGCGGATCGAGCGGACCGTCGGTGCGGGCGAGGACCGCGGGCGAGGCGCCCCAGACGCGCCCGGCGGTGTAGTACACGCCGTGGGAGTAGCGGAAGGGGTTGCCCACGAGCGGCACGCAGGGCGTGACGCAGTGGCTGGTCGGGTGCGCGGCGCAGGGGGCGGCGCTGGGCGTGCCGAGCCCGGTGGGGGCGCCGAGACGGAAGTCGATGTTCAGGCGGTCGCCCGCGTACGAGCCCCCGATGGTGAGCCCGGAGCCGACGACGGGTCGGACAACGGGCGGTTGGGCGGGCACGCAGATGGGCGGCGTGGGTGTGCAGACGGGCGGCCAGGGCTGGATGGTGATGGGGTGCGAGGGCGTGGGGCAGGGGCGGGGCAGGGGGTGTGGGCGGACGACGGGCGGCGGGACGGTGGTGTAGAACCGGCGGGTGGAGAGGAGGTTGATGTTCGAGCGGCCCGCGCCGACGCCCCACGTGGGGCGCGGGCCTTGGGTGATGATCGTCGTGCCGCCGGGCGTCCAGCGGGCGATGTCGTTGGGCGAGGGGCCCTGCGCGAGCGCGCCGGGCGTGAGCGCGGCGGCGGCGAGGAGCGCGAGCGGGGCGGTGTGACGCGGGCGGGTGGGCATGGTGCGGTCCTTCGCGGGTGGGCGTGGGGACGCGGGGCTGTGGCGCTGGCTCAGGGGCCAACGCCCGTCGGTCCATTGTTAGACGCGGCCCGGGGCGGCGGGTTCCCGGGGGGTGGCGGCCCGGCGGGAGTCCCTGGCGGGAGTCCCTGGCGGGGGTTCCTGGCGGGAGTGCCTGGCGGGGCGGGGGATACGCCGCCCCGATATGGTGTGCGCTTATGGAACAGGCGTGCGACAGGACGGAGCGCGAGCGGGCGGGGCGGTGCTTCACCGAGATGCGTCGGCGCGGCGCGGGCGTGATGGCCGCCGCGGCGCTGTTGGTGGGGGTGGCAGGGGCGGGCCTGCTGGGCGCATGCGGGAGCGTGGGATCGGCGGGGGCGCTGCGGATGACCTCGCGGGGCGAGGAGCGGGCGCGGTTCGCGTGCGACCTGCCGGTGCGGGTGTACGAGCAGACCAGCACGCTGTCGGCGGATTTCTTCCTGACGGACCTGCCCCGGGAGGTGTGGGCGGGCGGGGGCGACGCGAGCGGCGTGAGCGGGACGATCGTGCACGTGCACATGTTCATCGTGCCCAGGCCCGGCAAGACGCCGATCTCGACGGGGGCGTGCACCGCGGCGGTTCGCGTGCTGGTGCTGAGCGAGGGCGAACTGGGGGTCTACGGCGGGGGCGGGTTCTTCGCGCAGACGGGCGACCTGGGCAGGCCGACGTTCGGCGGGAGCATCCGCGAGGCGACGCTGCGGCTGATCCGCGCGACGCCGGGGTTCGAGGATCGTCTGGGCCCGTCGTTCCTGTCGGGGTCGATCGGGGCGAAGCGCGATGCGGCGGACGTGGCGGCGCTGCGCCGGACGTTCAACTTCCTGTCGTCGTTCGGCACGCCGCTGGATGCGCCGATGGACGCGCCCTGACGCGGGGCGGCCGGCGCGCAGCGGTTCAGAGCGTGACGCCCAGCGAACGCAGCAGGCGGTCGGCGGCGTCGTGGTAGAACTCGCGCAGAAGGTCGGGCGGGAAGGCCAGCCCGCGGAGGCGCGGGGCGCTCATCGCGTCGTGCGTGGCGGGGTCGACCATCGCGAGGTCCGGGTCGGCGATGGGGCTCTGGGCGTCGTAGTCGGACTCCCACAGAGCGCGGAGGGCCCAGTAGCGGCTGGCGTAGAGGTCGAAGGCGGCGGCGGGGCTGTCGGCGAGGTCGGCCATCGGGTGGTTCTTGGGGTCGGCGGGCTTGGGCGCGAGGTGCTCGTCGGTGGTGACGATGTCCGAGCCGAAGAGGATGCGCCCGCGCCAGCGCGTGAAGAACTCGACGACGTCCTCGCGCGGGTGGCGGCTGAGTTCGCGGAGGATCCACTTGGTGGCGGAGGTGTCGAGGTAGAGGTTCGGGTGCGCTGCGAGGAGCGTGGAGAGGAAGGGGAGGTTTTCGGGCCAGCCGCCCATGTGGGCGGCGATCCACGGGCCCTTGAAGCGGTCGAGCATGACGCGGAGGGAGCGGTACTGGTCGAGTTTCGAGCCGAAGACCGAGGCGTCGCGGTAGCGGGTGCTGAACCAGGTGTCGGGGTCGGCGACGTGGACCATGAAGCCCATGCCGAGGGACTCGGCGAGCTGGGCGTGGCGGACGCGCCAGGGGCTGTCGAAGGGGACGATGTCGTCGCCCGCGGTGCCCGGGAAGAACTCGCGCATGCGCGGGGCGTTCCAGAGTTTGACGATGCGCGCGTCGAAGCGGCTGCGGAAGGCGGCGATGTCGTCGAGGAAGCCGTCGGTCATGGCGCGGGTGCGGTCGGCGCGGAAATCCGGGAAGGCGATGAAGCGGACGCGGTCGCCCAGGGCATCGCGGACGCGGTCGGCGTCGGACAGGCGGACCATGGTGCAGACGCGCCCGACGCCCGCACGGTCGGCGACGTCTTTCCAGATGGGGGCGGCGCCCGGGCCGTTGACGTGGGCGTGGATGTCGAGGATTCGATAGGGCAGTTCGGGCAGGCGCGCGAGTTCCACGCGATAATCGACGGCGAAGCGGTTGGCGGGCGTGCGGGACGCCGCGCCGGCGGAGACGAACGGCACGCTCATGCAGCCCACTGTAGAACAGCCCGGCCGACGTCCCCGCGTGGTGCTCGCGCACGACTGGCTGGTGGGAATGCGGGGTGGGGAGCAGGTGCTCGACGCGATCGCGCGGGCGATCGGCGCGTGGTGCGACGTCGTGGCGCTGGCGGTGATGTTCGACGATGGCCGGCCCCACACGCCGAGGCTGGATGCGCTCCCGAAGATCGTTGCACGCGTCGGGCGATTGCCGGGGGCGCTGCGGGCGAGACGGCACCTGCTGCCGCTCTACCCGGCGTGCGTGGCGGACCTGTCGCGCCGGGTGGCCGGGTTGCACGCGGCGGGGGCGATTGACCTCGTGGTATCGACGAGTTCGGCGGCGATCAAGAACCTGCGCGTGCCGGCGGGCGTGGGGCACCTGTGCTATTGCCACGCGCCGGCGCGGTACGTCTGGACCCAGCGCGGGGCGTACGACGCGGGCGGGCTGGTGACGCGCGTCGGGCTGCGGACGGTCGGGGCGTGGTACCGCGCGTGGGACCGCGCGGGGAGCGCACACGTCACGCGGTTCATCGCGAACTCGACGCACACACAGCGCGAGATCGCGCGGTGCTACGGGCGCGAGAGCGACGTGCTGCACCCGCCCGCGCGGACAGGGTACTTCACGTTGGCGGGGGCGGCGGCGGAAGGGCCGGCGGTGCGGGGCGAGCACGCGCTCGTGGTCGCGGCGCTGGAGCCGTATAAGCGGGTGGAGGTGGCGATCGAGGCGTGCCGCCTGGCGGGGCGGGCGCTGCGCGTGGTGGGGGATGGGTCGGACGCGGCGCGCCTGCGCCGGCTGGCGGGGGGCGGCGTGGAGTTTGTTGGGCGCGTCGACGACGCGCGCCTGCGCGAGGAATATCGCCGCGCGCGGATGCTGCTGTTCCCGCAGGTCGAGGATTTCGGCATCGTCGCGGTCGAGGCGCAGGCGTGCGGGCTGCCGGTCGTGGCGCGACGTGCGGGCGGGGCGCTCGACAGCGTCGTCGACGGCGTCACGGGAGTGCTGTACGACGGCGACGACCCGCGGTCGCTGGCGGGGGCGATGGCCCGCTGCCCGCGGCAGGCGGCGCTTGCGTGCCGGGCGAACGCGGAACGGTTCGGCGAGCCGGCGTTCGCCGCGGGGATCACGCGGGCGGTTCGGGCGGCGCTGGGCTGAAACTGTTTGGCATACGGTTGGATAAACGGCGGCCTGTGCCGTCAGGTTGTGCACATTTTGCCCACAAATGTGGCTGAATGGGGCAAAGTGTTGCAATGTGTGGACGAGTGGTTATCATGCGGGCGTCGTGGGGCGAGTGTGGCGACGAGGGGCCACGTTCTCCGCGATCCGAGGGGCAGGGCCGCCCCGGGCAGGCCGGCGAGGGGCCGGCGGAACGCGTGGAGACGCGGGATGAACCAGGACCTGAGCGCGGCGTGGGGCGTCGGGGCAGCGGGCGGGGCGGGATGCGTGGGGGTTGGCGGGCGTCATGATCTTCACCGGATTTGCCGAGTTGACGATCGACGCCAAGCAGCGCCTCGCGGTGCCGGCGAAGTTCCGGTCACTGCTGGACCCGGCGCGCGATGGGGACGCGTTCTACTGCATTCCGTGGCCCGGGCACGGGCTGATGCTCTTCACGCAGCCGATGTTCCGCCAGTTCGCGAGCCAGGCGGAAGGGACGCTGACCCCCGGCGAGGACGAGCAGGAGTTCGAGACGTCGTTCTTCGGGCTGACGGAGCGGCTGGAGTTGGATTCGGCGGGTCGGATCTCGATCCCGAAGTTGCACCTGGAACTGACGAAGTTGCCCAGCGAGGTGGTCGTGGTCGGGGCGCGGTATCGGCTCGAGGTGATGGATCGGGCGGCGTGGGCCGCGGGGATGCAGAGCCGGTTCGAGAAACTCGCCCAGCGGGCGAGGAACTTCCGGGCGGGCGGCCGGAACGGGGATGGGGAGACCGGGGCGAAGACGAGCGGGTGAGTTGGGGGAAGGGCAGGCCGTAGGAAATCGCCAAAGGGCAAAGGTGCAAAGGGCCAAATGGCAGAGTGGCGAAGTGGCGAAGTGGCGGAGTGGTCGAGTGGTCGAGTGGGTTCGGACGCTGGTGCCTGGTGCCTGATGCCTTCGGTCGAGTGACGTTGCGGGGTGAGAACTCCGCGGCGGGGTTCAGGGCCACGGAAGGCCCGCGGGCGCACGACGCGCCCGTTCTGTAGACGGGCAGACGGAGGGGGGCAGGGACGCCCCTCGCCGGAGTACGGGTGAGGCGTTTGTGCGGCGCAGGGACGCGCCGGACGGATGGCCGTCGAGGGCTTGACCCTCGGCCCGGGCTTTGGCCCGCGTAGTTGTGGCCGCACGCGTCACCCCGCGTGCGGCCGCATTGTCGGAGATGGCGCGAGGGCGACTTGACGCTGGCGCGCGTCGGGTAGCCGCGGGCGGGCGAGCCGCTGCGGGCGAGGCTGGCGTGAGCCTTCGCGTGCCTGGGGCTTGAAGCAGCGAGCCGTGAGGAGTGCCCGCGAGGAGCCCGATCGGAGGCGCCCGAGACGAACCACCACCACCGGCGGCGGGACCACCACCGTTCGACCAATCCCGTCGCCACGCCACGCCCGGTGCAAGCCGGGCGTGGGTGTTTGGGGGGGGTAGGCAGCAGGTCCGTTATTGCCTTGGCACCGACTGCCGACCAAAGACGTACCCGCCCCCCGCACCAGCGATCAGGCTAATGACCGCCGAGAGCACAGGCAGCAGAAGTTCCTTATCGCCCTTGAGCGTGTGGATGACCCAGCCGAGGAAAGTCAGGCAGAGAACCAACGAGGCGACGAAGACCGCGTTACTGAAGTTTGATGCCGTAGCGTACGACTTGGCAGATTCTTTTCGTGCCTGAGACTCTGCTTCCTTTGCCTTGGCAATCTGGGTCGCGATGAGCCCCGCGATGGGTGGGGCATTGTCAGAACATAGAACTTCCTTGATGGCTTTGATCACCTCTTGCATGGTGCGAGTGCTGGCAAGTTTCTCTTCGATGTCTCGAATGTAATTGTGTAGATTCTCATGGATCGATCCTTTGCACTCGGCGGCGGGATCGGTGTGGACTGAATCTTGGCTGCTCTGCTGCTCTTGGTTGTCGGTTTGTTTTCGTTCTTCGTTCATAGTCCTGAATGATACCAAGGCGAGGTCGACAATGCCAACGATAGTCAGCGTCAAGGAAAATCTACATCGTTCTCGATTTGATCGCGAAACGAGATCAATGGTGCGTGATCGACATCTGCGGGAAATCCACTTCCGCACGCGATTGGCGTGGCATTCACGACTAGGCAGGGCTTCCCGTTGATATCATTGATCTCGGCACTGCGCAGACGTAGTACTGCACCGATGCGAGAGCATCCCTGGTAGTGTAGAGAGAGAGCCGACATACTGTGAACGTACCAAGTGTCAAGCATGAATCGCAGGATTATGCGGGACTTGGTGTACTTGGCGATCCTGCATTCTCTGTGTCCTACATCATTAGCTATGCGGAATCGAAACGCTCGATTTGCATAGACGATCGCGTGGTGCTCTGCCAGGTGTCGTAGGTATCTTCGAGACCATGCCCACTTGAGTTGGACAGGCGGTGCAGCCCGGAGGCTGTGCTCGGTGAGTTCGGACAGTGCTGCATACAGACTGTGCGATTGCTGATAAGGGTAGGCATGGAAGAGGGTTCTCGCCGACAAGGATCGTTCGTTGTCGATCGGGACAAACGCCTCGTCGAGCACGTTCATCGAACGGGCATGTATAACCGCCGGGAGACTCCCGACATCGATATTGGCGGCGCGGGCACACTCCAGCAATAGTGTGATATTGAAGTAGTTCCACTGTCTTATATTAAGAGCGGTCGCATTCGCCGCGGATATGCGAAGCTCGGCGAATGCCCGCACGTCTGCTTCCCACTTTGCCTTGAATCCGCGCAGCTTATTGGCATCAAGTCGTTGTGTCAGACCCCCTGTAATCTCTGCTTCGTTGTGATGTTCAAGACACAGTGCAACGAGATTGTCCTCAGTGTTGTTGGCTGGATTGCCGTCGATGTGGTGCAGCTGCACTCGTGTGTGCCCGTCGCGGCATACGCAGCATGCGTGTCCGGCCTTGTAGAGCACGGTGTTCTTCAGTGCAGCGGGTATGTGCGGGCGTCGTGAGTTCATTGCGTGATCATTGGCCATTGGAGAGTCCTCCGCCCCTTGCGGGGCGGGGTGGATGGGTGCGTCGGTGTCCACGGGTTGCGCTCGCTCGCGGGCTCGCTCGCTGCACCCGTGGCTACAGGCCGCTGCCCCTGCGGGGCAGATGGCGTAGCGGCGTGAGCATGCGTCAGAGTGTGCGAGCGGCGTGAGCGTGTGCGAGCGGCGTGAGCGCATGCAGCGGCTTGCGTAGGAGGGACGCTTCGTGCGTCGGTCAGGGGGCGTGCGGGTGGTCTGGCGGCCACGCGGCGAAGGCGGTCTCGATCGCGGCGATGAGCACTGGGAGATCCTCGATGGCCATGTTCCAAACCTGATCGGTGTCGATACCCCAGTAGACATGGACCAGGATGTGCCGCGCTGCCACGATCTGGCCCCAAGGAAGAGTGGGAGCCCTCGCGCGACCTTCATCGCTCACACGTGCGGCGGCTTCGCCGATGTCCTGGAGCGCGTTCACGAGCGCGCGACGGAGCATCGAATCGGTGTCAAGGTCACTGCGAGCGCGCCCGGTGATAAATGACTGTGCATCCTGTGCGGCTTCGAGCATGTGCTGGAGCCGCTCACGGTCATTCGGGCCGCGGGTCGCAGGATCACGCGGCATGGAGCAGCCTTGCCTCGCGGAGGACTTCGTCGCGGAAGTAGCGAGAGAGCATGGACGGCGTGCAGAGTTGGACCTCGCGCCCCAGGAGAGCGCTCAGTTCCATCTGCATCCCCGCGAAGCGGAGCAGGCTGGGCACTCTGCCCGGGAGGAACTCGACGAGGATGTCCACGTCGCTCGTCGGGCGGAAGCCGTACCCGCCCTCGGGCGTGGGCTCGCGGAGGATGCTGCCGAAGAGCGAGAGCCGGGCGACGCCGTGCCGACGGCAGAAGTCGGCGATCGCGTTCTCCGGGAAGTTGACGCCGTTGATCATCATGTGATGGGACATTCTATCGCGGCGGGTTCGGAGCCTCACGCGGGGGCGGCGTTGGCCCGGGGCGAGCGTCCTCCGCCCCTTGCGGGGCGGTGTGGTTGGGGGCGTTGGGGTCCACGTGTTTGCTCGCTCGCGGGCTCGCTCGCTGCACCCGTGGCTACAGGCCGCTGCCCCTTCGGGGCAGGTGGAGCGGCGGATGTGGTGGACAGATGTGGGCGGGGGTCGCGGGCGGGGCCTCGGACACCCCTATCATCCCCCAAACATGCTCCGCGTCCTCTACATCGACATGAACTCGTACTTCGCCTCGGTCGAGCAGCAGCACTGCCCCGAGTTGCGCGGGAGGCCGGTCGCGGTGGTGCCGGTCGAGGCCGACACCACGTCGTGCATCGCCGCCAGTTACGAGGCCAAGGCCTTCGGCGTGCGCACCGGCACGAAGGTCGGCGACGCGAAGCGGATGTGCCCGGGGCTGGCGCTCGTGCGGGCCCGGCCCGACCTGTACATCCGCACGCATCACGAGGTGCTGGCGGCGATCGACACGGTGCTCCCCGTGCACGCGGTGCACTCGATTGATGAGTGCGCGTGCCGCCTGGTGCCGGCGGAGCGGAACGCGCCCGCGGCGACTGCGCTCGCGCAGCGGATCAAGCGGGCGATCCGCACGCGCGTGGGCGACTGCCTGACGTGCTCGGTGGGGGTGGCGGCGAACCGGTTTCTCGCGAAGGTCGCGGCGGACATGCAGAAGCCCGACGGGCTGACGATCCTCGACGACGCGGATATCCCCGCGCGCCTGCTGCCCCTGCCGCTGACGGACCTGCCGGGGATCGGCCCGCGGATGTACGCGCGGCTGGAGCGGGCGGGTGTGCGGACGATGGCGGACCTGTACGCGCTGCCCGAGGAGGGACTGCGTCGGGCGTGGGGGAGCGTGGTGGGGGCGCAGTGGTACTACCTGCTGCGCGGGCTGCCGGTGCACGACGTGTACGACACGGCGGGGGCGAGGCGGACGATCGGGCATTCGCACGTGCTGGGGCCAGAGAGCCGCGACGAGGCGCGGGCGCGGCAGGTGGGCGTGCGGCTGCTGGCGAAGGTGGGTCAGCGGGCGCGGCACCTGGGGTATGTGGGCGAGCACCTGACGCTGTCGCTGCGGTATCTGACGCCTCGCGAGGGTCCGCTGCCGCCGGGGCGGTGGAACGCGCGGGCGCCGCTGGGCGGGGCGAACGACACGGGGGCGCTGCTGACGGCGTTCGGGGAGTTGTGGGGGCAGAGGCCGCCGGGGAGGTTGCTGCAGATCGGGGTGACGCTGCACGACCTGACGCGGTGCGACGGGGGCACGCCGTCGCTGTTCGAGGGGCGTCGGCGCGACGGGCGGCTGGCGGACGCGATCGACGCGATCAACCGGCGGTACGGGTCGGACATCGTGTACCCGGCGGCGATGCACGAGGCGCGGAAGTCGGCGCCGCGCCGGATCGCGTTCGGATCGATCCCGGACCTGGGCCTGCCGGACTATCAGGGCGAGGACTGAGGCGGGCGCGGGGCGTGCGGGCGCGGCTCAGCGGACGGTGCGGGGGTTCACGGGGCCCTTGCCGTCGGCGTATTCCCAGACGGTGACGCGGACGGTCTGGCGGCCCCAGCGCCGGGCCTGTTCGTGGGTGGGGTAGAGGACGTCGAGGCGACGGCCCTTGATGGCCCCGCCGCAGTCGAGCACGGGGACGATGCGGTTGTTGTCGTAGCCGGGGATGGTGAGCATGGAGCCGTAGGGAAGGAGCGAGGGGTCGGCGGCGACGAGGGCGTGCCCGTTGGTCTCGACGGAGTGGAGCGTGGCGGTCATGCCGTCGGCGAACTCGCCGCAGGAACGGGCGTCGGGGGAGTAGGCGGTTACGACCATCTCGATGGTGCGGGCGGGGCGGACAGGACGCCCGTCGAACCAGCGGATGTTGGGGTCGGACGCGAGGGCGTCGGCGGGGCTCGCGGGCTGCGTCACGGCCGCGACGACTGGTGCGGGGGTGTCGGTTGCGTTGTCGGTTGCCGGCGCTTCGAAGTGCGCGGGGCGCGGCTCGCCGAGGGTGACGTGGCGGATCGGGAGGACGGGGACGTTGGCGGCCTCGGGGAGGCGGACGGAGGCCAGCGGCACGGGGCGCTTGCCCATCTCCTTGGCGGCGACGGCGGAGCCGGCGACGGCGAGCACGATGCCGCAGGCGGCGAAGGCCTTGAGGGCGTTGGCTTTGCAGGTCTGGATGTGCGCGGACCATGAGCGCGAGCGCGCCGCGCGAGCCTGTCGGTTCTTCAACCACCACCTCCACCGTCGAACGTTCCGCGCCTTCCAGGGCCCACCAGCCCATCAGGCACCCATCCCTGAACGCCCGACATCCACCACGCAGATGCTACACGAAGGTTTCAGCCTTCGTGAACCCGCCGCCAATCCGGGGGAGCAGGACTTGCGAACACCCTGATCTGGAAAGCGTCGGCGAGATGAGGGAAAAGATACCCCGGGACGTGCCGGGGGCCAGGTGTAAGGCGTGAAAGGGCAGGATTTTGCATCGCGGATGCCCGCGCAGGCGGCGCAGACGCGCCAGACGGCCCGAAGTGGGGGTTTGGGGGAGATATCCACAGGGTTTGAACAGCGAAGTTCATGAACAAAACCCAAGCGAGAGGCGTAGCATCGGACCCGGAAGGACAAGGACCGGGCACAGGGAGGACGGCATGACGCGGTTTGTGAACAATGTCAAGACGGCGTTGCTGCTGGGCGGGCTGATGGGCCTGTTTCTGGTGGTGGGTTCGCAGTACGGGCAGACGGGGCTGATCTTCGCGCTGGTGTTCGGCGGGCTGTTCAATGTGCTCGCGTGGTTCTTCTCGGACACGATCGCGTTGAAGTCGATGGGCGCGCGCGAGGTGAGCCCGGACGCGCCGGGGGCCGCGGGGCAGTTGTACCGCATGGTGGACGAACTGCGTCAGCGGGCGGGGCTGCCGATGCCGAAGGTGTGCATCTGCCCGCACGAGGCGCCCAACGCGTTCGCGACGGGGCGGTCGCCCTCGAAGGCGGCGGTGGCCGTGACGGAGGGGGCGCTGCGCCTGCTGAGTTACGAGGAACTGCGCGGGGTGATGGCGCACGAGTTGGCGCACGTGAAGAACCGGGACACGCTGACGAGCTGCATCGCGGCGACGATCTCGGGGGTGCTGGCGTACCTCGCGCACGTGGGGATGTTCCTGGGCGGGCGGCGCGACGGGGGCAACCCGCTGATCATGATCGCGACGGTGATCCTGGCGGCGATCGGCGCGGCGCTGATCAAGGCGATGATCTCGCGGAGCCGCGAGTTCGTGGCGGACCATGACGGCGCGGAGATCGCGGGGACGCCGGTGGGGCTGATGTCGGCGCTGGCGCGCCTGGAGGCGTACAACCAGCGCATCCCGCTGGACACGCCCAACCCCGCGCAGAACAACATGTTCATCGTCGAGCCCCTGACCGGCGGGCGGACGGTGCTGAACCTGTTCGCGAGCCACCCGCCGACGGCGAAGCGCATCGCGGCGCTGGAGCGTCAGGCGCGGGAGATGACGCGGGCGGCGTGAGGTCGGTGCGTGCGGCCCGCGGCGCGGGCTCGCTCACCCCTTCATCGCGCCCAGCAGGTCGCGCGGGCCTTTGCGCGCCAGGAACAGCACGCCCGGGGCCGCGGCGGCGAGGGTCATCGCGAGGGTGATGACCCAGCCCACCACGATCGGCCCGGGCGGGGGGCGGAGGCGCAGTTCGAGCCCGAAGAGGAGTTCGTCGATGCGTTGCACGGCGTAGACGCCCTGCAGGCCCATGCACGTCCCGAGGATCGCGGCGGTCAGGCCGACCAGGGCCGCCTCGCCCAGCACGAGGCGCGTGACGGTGTGGCGATGGGCGCCGACGGCGCGGAGTACGCCGAACTCGAACTGGCGGGCGGTGACGCCCGCGATGATCAGGTTCGCCACGCCCAGCCCGGCGATGACCATCGCGACGACGGCGATGAGCGAGAACGCGAAGAGCCCGCCCCGGACGAACGTGCGCAGGGCGTCCTTCACCTGGCGTCCGCTGCCGACGTCGAGGATGCCCGAGGCGGCCAGGCGCGTGCGGATCTCGGCGAGGACGCGGGTGTCGTCGGCGCCGGGGGCGAGGGTGATCTGCACCATGTGCACGGCGTCGACGCCGAAGCGCTCGCGCAGGTCGCGGCGCGAGCCGAAGACCGCGTGGAGGGATTGATCGGCGAGGTTCTCGCCGACGGCGAAGAACTGGCTGACGACCTCGAGCCCGGGGCTGGTGACGACGCCGACGATCTCGAAGCGGTGGGTCTCGCCCTCGTGGCGGCATTCGAACCAGTCGCCCACGCGCACGCCCTTGGCGATCATGAACTCCTTGGCGACGATGACGGCGCCGCCCTCGTTGAGGCGCCGGGTGGCGGTGGCGCGGTCGCCCTGCACCCAGACGGGGTTGACCATCTCGAAGAAGGGCTCGGGCTCGAAGGCGATGAAGGCGGAGGTGTAGGTCTGCAGGGCGCGGACGCCGAACGCGTCGGTCTCGACGGGGTGGATGGTGATGGCGCAGGTGGCGGCGACGCCCTCGACGCGCTGGATCTCGCGGAGGGAGTCCTCGTCGAGGTCGAAGCCGGTGACGAAGGCGTCGGGGAAGGTGAGGCGGTCGAGCCAGTCGCGCTGGATGGCGCCGCCCTGGGTCCAGATGGCGACCATGAGGGAGAGGCCCATCATCATGGAGCCGGCGGTGAAGCCGTAGCGGTAGGGCGTGGCGCGGATGGTGCGGGCGAGCAGGCCCGGCGGGAGCGCGAAGACGCGCGACACGAGTGGGGCGAGGAGGAACGTGACGCCGACGAGCGCGGGCACGGCGAGCAGGAAGTAGCCGACGAAGTGCGCGGGCAGCCCGCCGAAGACGTACAGCCAGAAGCGGGTCTGCCCGTCGGTGGTGAGGGTGACGACGGCGAGCTGGGCGAGGGCGAGAATGAGCCCGGCCCCGAGCAGGAGCGCGACGCCCCGGGCGCGGGGGGCGATGCTGCGGGCGGCGAGGGCCTGCAAGGGCGTGACGCGTGCGGCGGCCCACGCGGGGATGATCGCGCCGATCAGCCCGCACACGAGCGCGCCGCCCCCCGCGAGGGCGAGCCCCCACAGGGGCACGTCGAGGGAGACTTCGATCTGCGTCTGGAGGACGCGGACGAGCAGCGCGCCGACGAGGAGCCCGAGGGGGACGCCCACGAGCGCGCCCGCGCCGCCCAGCACGAGCCCGACGAGCACCTGCGCCCCGGCGAGTTGGGCGGGGGCGGCCCCGATGCAGCGGAGCATGGCGAGTTCGCGCCGCTTCTCGGTGAGGGCGGTGCACATGCCGGTGGTGATGATGAAGGCGGCGCAGAAGAAGGCCATGGTGGTGGCGAGGAGGAAGCCCAGGCGGCTGGCCTCGATGTTCTGGTCGAGGCGCGAGGAGACGCGGGCGCTGGTGCGCAGCACGACGCCCCGGGGCAGTTCGTCCTGGCGGGCGGCGACGAGGTCGTCGGGCTTCACGCCCGGGCCGGCGACGAGGGCGATCTCGCTCAGGCGCCCGCGCGCGCCGGTGACGCGCTCGAGCGTGGCGAGCGAGGCGTGCAGCGTGGGGCGCCCGCCCAGGGGCGGGGCGCGGGTGATGCCGACGACGCGCAGTTCGACCGGGGCGCGGAGAAGGCCCGTGAGCGCGTCGAGCGGGACGCCCGCGCCCGTGGCGCGCGCGAACGCCGCGGCCTTTTCCGGGTCGCCCCGCACCTGCGAGAGGTCGATGTCGGGCAGGACGCGGCGCGCGACGGTGACGACGTCGCCGATGCGGACGCCCGCGAGGGCGTTGAGGCGGTTCGCGTCGCGGGCGTCGTTGGTGCGCTCGGGGATGGTGGGGTGCGGGCCGGTGAGGTGCGTGCGGACCCCGCCGCGGCGCTCGGGGAGTTCGAGGATGCTTGCGGAGGCCGGGGCGGTGGCGGAGAGGAAGGCGGCGAGCGTGGCGTCGATGACGATCTCGCCGTCGGCGCTGGGGGCGCGCCCGTCGACGAGGTCGAGGCGTCCGGGGGCGCCGGGGTTGTCGAGCCCGACGCCGATGGCGGTGATGCTGGCCTCGCGGGCGCGCCGGACGAAGGCGCCGGCGGCGTCGGGTTCGAGGACGTCGAACTCGGCGGCGACGGTGAGGGGGACCTTCAGGATGCCCTCGGCGCGGGCGACCTCGGGCCAGGCGCGGGCGCGCTCGAGCAGGCCCGGGCGGAGGAGTTGTCCCCGCCCGGCGGGGGCGAGGGTGGCGTCGGCCTCGCCGACGAGTTGGCGCATCTGGCTGCGCGCGGAGGACTGCACGGAGTGCATCGCGCTGGCGATGGCGACGATGAGGGCGGCGGAGAGCGCGACCGTGCCCGCGAGGAGCAGGGCGCGGCTGGGCCTAGCCGACAGCGCGCTGGTAGCGAGTCGCCACGCCGGGCGCATCGAGTCCTCCGGTGTCGAACGAGGTGCGGACCACGCCGTCCTGGAGGACGAAGACGCGGGAACAGTGGGTGGCGGCGGCGGGCTCGTGCGTCACCATGACGACGAGCATGGCGCGCTCGCGGGCAAGGTCGGCGAGCAGGCCCCAGAGGCGCTGGGCGCTGGCCGAGTCGAGGTTGCCGGTGGGCTCGTCGGCGAAGAGGACGCGCGGGGCGAAGAGGAGGGCCCGGGCGATGGCGACGCGCTGCTGCTCGCCGCCGGAGAGCGCGTCGGGGCGGTGGTCGGCGCGGTCGGGCAGGCCCAGGCGTTCGAGGAGTTCGGTGCTGCGTGCGCGGAGGGCGTGGGCGGGCTCGCCCGCGAGCACGCCGGGCAGTTCGACGTTCTCGCGCGCGGTGAGCGTGGGGATGAGGTTGAACTGCTGGAAGACGATGCCGATCTCACGCCGGCGGAACTGCGTGGCGTCGCGCTCGTTCAGCGCGTGGACCGCGTGCCCGGCGAGGTGGATCTCGCCCGAATCGGGGCGGTCGAGGGCGGCGAGGAGGTGCAGGAGGGTGGACTTGCCGCTGCCCGACTGGCCCATGACGGCGTAGAAGCCGGGCTCGTCGATGGTGAGCGAGCACCCGCGGAGCGCGTGCACGCGCGTGCCGCCGAGGAGGTAGGACTTGTGGAGGTCCGCGCAGCGGAGGATGGGCGTCGCCTGCGGAGCGGGGGTGGCGGTCACGGGTGCTGGGCGTCGTAGGCTTTGGAGTCCACGCACTTGGAGAGTCCGGCGGCGTCGCGGATCTTGGCTTTGAGGAGCCAGCCCTTGCCGTAGGGGTCGCTGTTCAGGAGCCCGGGCTCGTCGGCGAGGGCGGGGTTGACCTCGATGACTTCGCCGGAGACGAAGCAGTAGATGTCGCTGGTGGTCTTGACGGACTCGACCTCGCCGACGATGTCGCCGGCGTTGAAGGCGAAGCCGGGCTTCTTCATGTCGACGTAGGTGACGTCGGTGAGTTGATCGACGGCGAACTGGGTGAGGCCGAGCGTGACGACGTCGCCGTCGACCTTGTGCCATTCGTGGGAGGGGGAGTAGACGCGGTCCGCGGGGGTGGGCATGGGAGGAGGGCCTTTCGAGGGGCGGAACGGGTCCGCCGTGCGGGGAATGGTAGCGAGCGGGTGCAGTGGGTGTTCCCACGTAGTAGTGCCGGGTAGGTGGTATACCCCAATCCCACGTGTTGGCGATTGACCGATCGTCCAAGGGACTGTATTCTGGGACTGTTTCTCCCCTCCGGACGGCCAGCACCTTAACGGGTCTGGCCGTCTTCGTTTTTGCGCTTTTTTCACACCGAACGCCTGAAAACGACGGTGGACCGCTGGTTATCGCCGGGGCGGGCGAGCCCCGCGGGGTGTCCGGGCCCCGGTTTGCGGGCGGGTGCGGTGTCGGGGTAGAGTGCCCGGACGCATGCTCCTGACGCTCAGCGCACAGTGCATCCGATCGCTGGTGACCCCCCAGACACGGGGCAAACGTCCCGCCACGGTCGAGTTGTTCGACCTGCCCCGGTTCGTCCGCGAGGACCTGGGTCTGGCGGGGCTGAACCTGAGCACGGACCTGCTGGCGGGGGCGGACCGGTCGCGGCTGGAAGGGCTGCGCGAGCGGGCGGACCGGCAGGGGTGCGCGTGCCTGCTGCTGGTGGAGAGCGAGCCGCAGAACTTCGGCGGGAGCGAGGACGCGTCGGGCGTGTCGGCGACGCGTCTTGTGCGGGTGGTGGAGGCGGCGCACATCCTCGGGTGCAGCGCGGCGGCGGTGCGGATCGTGGCGCCCGACACGGACGACGCGATGGCGAAGGTCGCGGGGCGACTGCGCCCCGCGGTGGAGCGGGCCGAGAAACTGGACATGAACGTGCTGGTGTCGCCCCACGCGGGGCTGACGGAGCGTCCCGAGCGGGTGACGGAGTTGCTGAAGAAGGTGGGCGGGTTTCGCGTGGGGACGTTCCCGGACTTCGAGGCGGCGAGCCGCTCGAAGGACGCGAGCGCGTACCTGCACCGCCTGACCCCGTACGCGACGGTGGTGAGCGCGTCGACGCTGGAGTTCGTGTCGGCGGGGAAGAAGGCGGGCGAGCCGAGCGTGGAGACGTTCCGCAGCGGGGCGTGGGAGCACAAGCCCTACAGCCTGGCGGCGTACGTGGGTGCGATCCGGGCGGTGGGGTACGACGGCCCGCTGGCGATCGACTACCGGGGCGCGGGGGACGTTACAATGGGCGTGCGCATGAGCCGGGACGCGCTGCTCGCGACGATCAGCGCCCCCGAGCCCGTGCGGAGCGCCGAGGACGACGCGTGACGGGAGCGCGGGAGGAATGATGGGCCTGTCCGCCGCGGGAACCGGGGAACTTGACGCGCTGCTGGGGCAGGCGGTGCCCGGCGCAGGGGTGGTTTCGGGTTCCGGGGTCGGGGTTGAGCAACCGCCCGAGGCTGGGCGCGAGGTGGGGCGGAGCGTGTTCAGTCTCGACCAGCCGACCATCATCACGATCGACGGGCCCGCGGGGACGGGCAAGTCGTCGGTGGCGCGGGCGCTGGCGCGCCGGCTGGGGCTGGATTTTCTCGACACGGGCGCGATGTACCGGGCCGCGGCGCTGGTCGCGCTGCGCGACAGGATCGACCCGTCGGATGAGGCGCGTCTGGTCGCCCGCGTGGTCCAGGCCGATATCCGCTTTGACTGGTCGCTGGACCCGCCCGAGGTGCTGATCGACGGCGAGGGGGCGGGCGAGCAGATCCGCACGCCCGAGGTGACGGCGATCGTCTCGCGGGTCGCGGGCATCCGCGCGCTGCGGGCCCACATGGTGGAGCGCCAGCGCGAGATCGCCCGCAAGCACCCGCGCCTGGTCACGGAAGGACGCGACCAGGGGTCGGTGGTCTTTCAGGACGCGCGGGTGAAGTTCTACCTCGACGCGTCGGCGGCGGTGCGGGCCGCCCGGCGGGCACGCCAACTGCGCGACGCCGGGATGGCCGCCGACGAATCGCGCCTGCTCGAGGAGATCGTGGCGCGCGACCGCAGCGACATGGGGCGTGCCGACGGCCCGCTCATGTGCCCGCCCGACGCGGTGGTGGTCGATACGTCGGACCTGGAGTTCGACGGGGTGGTGGGGGCGTTGGAGCGGGTGGTGCGTCGGAAGGCGTCCGAGCCGTAGGCGTGGGTGGCGGTCCCGGCATCGGCCGGCGCACCGTGGGCAGGCCCGCTACTCTGCGAGTCCGCATGAAGCCAACGCTGCGAGAACGCCAGCCCGGCGCGTCGTTCGGGCGGGCGCTGATCTACGAGGTCTGTCGTCGCATCGCCCGGGCGTGCCTGTGGGCGCTGGTGGGCCTGCGGGCGGAGGGCGTGGAGCGGGTGCCGGCGCGCGGGGCGCTGCTCATCGCGGCGAACCACGAGTCGTACCTGGACCCGCCGTGCGTGGGATCGACGATCACGCAGCGCCACCTGACGTACGTCGCGCGGGCGGGGCTGTTCCGGTTCCGCCCGTTCGCGTGGCTCATCGCGACGCTGAACTCGGTGCCCATCCGCGAGAACCAGGGCGACGCCGCCGCGATCCGCGAGATCCTGGCGCGCCTGGAGCGCGGGCACGCGGTGCTGATCTTCCCCGAGGGGTCGCGCTCGCTCGACGGCGAGATGGCCGAGTTCAAGCGGGGCGTGTCGGTGCTGCTGAAGCGGGCGAAGTGCCCGGTGATGCCGGCGGCGGTCGTGGGGGCGTACGAGCGGTGGCCGGCGCACCGGCGGCTGCCCACGCTGCGCGGGCCTCGGGTGCGGGTGCTCTTCGGGACGCCGATTCCCGCCGAGGAGTTGCTGGCGCAGGGGCCCGACGCGGCGCTGGCGCGCGTCGAGCACGAGATCCGGGCGCTGCGGGCACGCCTGCGGGGCGAGAGCGCGCCGGGAGCGCCCGGCGGCGGCGAGCCCACGCCGGGCCCCGCGCTATCGTGAGGCACGCATGCTTGTCGGCACGCTCGCAGCCCGCCCGCGGAGAGTCGAGGACCTGCTGGGCCCGGAGTTGGCGGCCCGCCTGGACCGCCTGGACCTGGTGAGCCGCAAGGTGCTGTCGGGCACGATGCCCGGCGAGCGCCGATCCAAACGCCGCGGGCGCTCGGTCGAGTTCGACGATTTTCGGGAGTACGCCCCGGGCGACGACCTGCGCCACGTGGATTGGAACGTGTACGCGAGGCTCGACCGCCTGTTCGTGAAGTTGTTCCGGGCCGAGGAAGACCTGGCGCTCACGCTCGTCGTCGACGCGTCGGCGTCGATGGACGCGGGCGACCCGCCCAAGAGCGTGTACGCCCACCGCCTGGCGTTCGCGCTGGCGTACCTGGGGCTGGTGAACCAGAACCGCGTGCGGGTGGCGCTCGCGTGCGATCCGCGCGCGGGGGGCGGGAGTGGGGGCGGTGGTGGGGGTGGTGGTGGGGGTGGTGGCGCAGGCGGGCTGCGCACGCTCGCGCCCGTCCGCGGCAGGCCCAACGTCCGGCGCGTGGGCGAGTTCCTGCTCGCGTCGGTCCGCGAGCCGTCGCCGGCGGCGAAGGGCTCGCCCGAGGAGGCATTCGCCGGGAGCATGCGCCGGCTGGCGGGCGATCGGGCGGCCCGGGGCGTGTGCGTTGTGCTGTCGGACTTTCTCTTCGACCCCTCGCGCGGGCTGAACTACCTCTCGGCGGGGGTCTCCGAGGGAGCGCTCGACGTGTTCTGCGTGCAGGTGCTGGCGCCGGGCGAGATCGACCCGGGCGTCGAGGTCGAGCGCGGGCTCGTGGGCGACCTGCGCCTGACCGACGTCGAGACCGGCGACGGTCGCGACGTGACCGTGACTCCCGCGACGATCGAGGCGTACCGACGCTCGATGCAGGCGTCGCTCACACGCCTGCGGGCGGCGTGCCACGCGCGGGGGATGGCGCACCTGCTGGTGCCGACGAACACGCGCGTGGAAGACCTCGTGACGTCGTCGCTGCGCCGAGGGGGGCTGCTGGCGTAGGGGCGGCGATGTTCGCCATCTTGTATGATGTCCCATTCACGATGCGGAACATCTTCGACCAGTACAAGGATCCCGAGAACCGCCTGAGCCATGCGCTGGCGGTGTGCCTGGACGAGGATCGAGCACTTTTGAAGGGATTTCTCCGGTGGCTGGAAATCAAGCCGCCGCAGCGAACTGCCTCACTTCATGTTCTTGAGCAGCGACTGCCTGGCGAGCCGATCAGAGTTGAGCGTGATGACGAGCGCCGTGGACTGCCGGATATCGTGATTTGCAATGATGACGGTTGGTGTGTGTTCATCGAGAGTAAGGTCGAGGCAACGCTTGAGTCAGACCAGATTGAGCGACATCGACGATCATTGGTGAGACGGGGCTATAAGTCGGTTCATCCCGTCACGCTGACGAAGGAAAGAGCGCCCTCGCCAAAGAGAGCCGTGGCACGCACGTGGCCGGGTGTGTATGAATGGCTTGGCAAGGCAAAGCAGCAGGGTGAATGGGCCTCCAGGCTACGGGAATTCCTCCGCGTGGCAGAATCTCGCTGCAGTCATGATGAGTACCTCACAGCAGGAACCTTGACCATGTTCGATGGCTTTCCCTTCTCGGATGAGTATCCCTATACCTATAGTCAGGCTAAGCGACATCTTAATCTCGCTCTCGATGAACTCCGCAACAATCGCAGGCTCAAGAAACTAGGTATAGATGACGGTGCGAATATTCGCAAAAAAATCACTGGGCGCGACAGCGCTCTGGTCTGGGGCTACCTTCAACTCAGAGAGCGACCGAAGGATAAGTCACACACCGCCTACCCACACTTGACGCTGGCGCTCCATGAAGATCACTTGGAGGTGTCAGTCACGATTCCCAATGATGTGAACATTAAAGTCAAGCGTAGGTTGAACGCTCTCGGTGTTGATGGGCTCGCAAAGATCAACAAGCAGATCCTCCGGAACGGGAAGCGCTTGATCAAGGCCGGCGCCACGATCAATGCTGTGGCCATGCAGCGGCATTACATCTCCCAGAGTTCTGATCCGAAAGTGGACGCGACCCTGATATTCAGGCTTGAAACTTCCCAGCCAATGATCCAAAGACGATCAGGAAAACGTGATCGTGACCGTGTCAAGCCGCAGCCGGAGTGGGTCGGGCTCTTCGTAGAACTTGCGAGGCAAAAGATGTCTAACATCCAGTTCCAGTACCGTGTCCAACTTCCCTGGGGCACCAAGGGCCTTGATTCGCGAGAGTCGTTGAACCTCATTGTCGACAGTTGGCTGGCGCTCAAGCCGTTGTTGGACGCGTTGCGTAAGGACGCCTGAATCTCTCTCGCTTCTGCCCGTGTCGCTGGCTGCGCCGAGGGGGGTTGCTGGCGTGAAGGTCGTAGTCAGCCCCCGGCCCGCTCGGGGTCCGGAAAATCCCGCGTCAGGGCGCTCGTGAAGTCGGTGACCATCGAGTAGACGGGGTGGTGGAGGCGTTCAACCTCGCCGTCGCGCGTGGCGACGTGGGCGAAGGCCTGGTCGAGCTGCGCCAGGTCGCGGAAGGCGATGGTGATGTGGAACTCGCCCAGGCCGGGCGGGCCGAAGCCGAACTTCCGGCGCGTCATGCGCCACCATTCCAGCGTGCCCTGCACCTTGAGGTGCCCCAGGTACGCGTCGACGGCCTTGGCAAACTCGACGTCGCGGCGCGAGTCCTTCAGGTTCACCCAGATGTTGTAGTAGTTCACGGGCGCTTGTCCTGGCCGCCGGCGGGCGGGGCGTTCTGGGGCGGCGTGAGCGTGCGGAGCAGGTCGTCGTCGATGCCGAGGTACTCGCGCATCTGGCGGTCGTAGGTGTCGCTGTCTTCCTCGCGGGAGAGGTCGAGCCGAAGTTCGTTGATGACCTTCGTGCCCTGGCGGACCCAGGCGTCCCACGTCTCTTGCGCGATGTGCGCGTGGATCCACGCGCCGATGGGGCCGCGGAAGGGCGGGCGGGCCATCTGGTGTCCGGGCTTGCCGGTGCGGGTGCAGACGAACGACCCGTCGGGCGTCGGGGCGGCCTGGGCCGCGGGGGCGGGCTCGTCGGGCACGTCCTCGCCGATCTTGCGGAGCAGGTCGGCCATCGCGCGCATGGGCAGGCGGTCGCCACGCGAGGCGGCGGCGGCGTGCCCGGTGCGGAGGATCGTCGCGGCCTTGCTGAGTTCGCCCACGCGGATGTACGCCTCGCCCGCGAGCTGGTAGCCCTTGCTCATCGCCGGGTTGATGGCGACGCAGCGCTCGAACGCGCCGGCGGCGTCGGCGTCGCGCCCGGCGTCGGCGTAGGCCCGCCCCAGGCTGAACCAGGCCATGTCGTTGTCGGGGTCCGCCCCGGGGCGGACCATCGTCTCGAACTGCGCGATGCGCTGCTGCACGTCCATGCCCCCAAGGTAGGCCCCGCGCGCCGGGGTGAGGGCTTGGCGGGCGGTAAGTCCCGCGCGGGCGGGGCGGGCGGGTGAGAGCCGCCCCGGGCGGTACGATGCCCCTCGCATGGCGAAGCGCACCGACGATGAGATTCTCGCGACCGATCTGTGCGGGCTGCGCCTGCGGACGCCGGTGCTGCTGGCCGCGGGCACCGCGGGGACGCTCGACGAGATAGGCGACGCGCTGGACCTGTCGCGCGTGGGGGGCGTGGTGACCAAGTCCATCACGCCGCTGGCGCGCGACGGGAACGCGACGTGGCGCGTGCTGCCGGTCGACGGCGGGATGCTCAACGCGATCGGGCTCGCGAACGTGGGGCTCGAGGCGTTCCTGCGCGACTACGCCCCGCGGGTGGAACGCGTGCCGACGACGATCATCGGGTCGATCTCGGGGTTCAGCGTCGAGGACTTCGTGCGCGTGGCGGCGGGCATGGCGGGCGCGCCGGCGATCCGCGCGGTGGAACTGAATGTCTCGTGCCCGAACGTGAAGCACGGGACGGAGTTCGGGTCCGACCCCGGGCTGCTCGCGGAACTGGTGCGCGAGGTGCGGGCGGTGCTGCCGGCGACGCGGCTGTTCGTGAAACTGAGCCCCATCGCGATGGGCCCGGTGAAGTTGCCGACGATCGCACGGGCCGCGGTGGAGCCCCCGGGGGGCACGCCCGGCGGGCCCAACCAGCGTCCGGGGGCCGACGCGCTGTGCGTGTGCAACACGATCAGCGCGATGGCGATCGACGTGCGGACGCGGCGCCCGCGCCTGGCGAACGTGACGGGCGGGCTCTCGGGCCCGGCGCTCCACCCGATCGCGGTGAAACTCGTGCACGACGTCTACCGCGAACTCGCGCGCGACACGGGCACGCCGATCATCGGGCTGGGCGGGGTCGTGCGCTGGGAGCACGCGGCGGAGTTCGTGCTCGCGGGGGCGACGGCCGTGGAGATCGGCACGGGGCTCTTCGCCGACCCGCGGGCGCCGATCAGCGTGGCGCGCGGGCTGGCGGCGTGGGCGAAATCGCTCGGCGTGCCCAGCGTACAAGATCTCGTGGGCACGGTGGACCTGAGTCCGGCAGGAGGGTGACGCATGACGTGGATCGTGAGCCGAGCATGGGTGTGCGGCGTGGTCGTGAGCGCGGCGTGCGCGACGGCGTGGGCGGGTGCGCCCGCCGAGCCCGAGACGCCGGTCCAGACCTCTGCGACTGTCCAGCCACCCGCGCCCGTGCGCGACGTGGGCGATCTGCTGACGCCGATCCTGGCGGCCCGGGGCGTGCCGGGGGTCGGGGCGTGCCTCATCGTGGGCGACGAGGTCCGCAAGCTCGGCGTCGCGGGGCTGCGCGAGAAGGGCGGCGACGCGCCCGTGACGGTTGACGACCTCTGGCACGTCGGCTCGTGCGCGAAGGCCATGACCGCGACGCTCGCCGCGGTGCTGGTCGAGCGGGGCGTGCTGACGTGGGATGCCACGCCGCCGACGGTGTTCCCTGAACTGGCGGAGGCCATGCACGAATCGTGGGGGCGCGCGAACCTGCGATTGCTGCTGGCGCACCGCGCGGGCGCACCGATCAACGCGACACGCACGCGCTCGCAGCAACTCGCGACCAGCGCCGAGCCGACGCACGCGCAGCGCCGGATGCTCGTCGAGATGGTCTGCGCCGACGCGACGCTCCGCCCGCCCGGCACGCGCTTCGAGTACTCGAACGTGGGCTACGCGCTGGCGGGGGCGATGTGCGAGCGTGCCGGCGGCCTTCCCTTCGAGGCGCTCATCCAGCGCGAGGTCTTCGCGCCCCTGGGCATCACCAGCGCGGGCGTGGGCGCGCCGGGCGTGCAGGGCACCCCGAGCCAGCCCCGCGGGCACACCGACTTCGGCGCGCCCGTGCAGCCCGGGGCGATGGGCGACAACCCCGCGTGGATGGGCCCGGCGGGGGCGCTCCACATGACGCTCCGCGACTGGGCCGCGTTCGTCGCGCTCCACCTGCGCGGGCACCCGGAGAACCCCAATCGCGCGCCGCGCCTGCTCAAGCCCAAGACCTTCGACACGCTCCTGACGACCGACGTGGCCGAGTATGCGCTCGGGTGGGGCATCGCGCAGCGTCCGTGGGCGGGGGGCACGGTGGTCACGCACAGCGGGTCGAACACGATGTGGTTCTGCGTCGTGTGGATGGCCCCGCGCAAGGACTTTGCGGTGCTGGCGTGCGTGAACATGGGCGGGACGCCCGGCGCGCAGGCGGCCGACGACGCCGTGGGCGCGCTGATCCGCGCGCACCTCGAAGGCCAGTAGCGAGATGCTCGGACGGGGCTAGTTCGCGGAGGCGTCCGGCGCGGGCAGGGCGCTCGTGGTGCCGTGGCGCGCGACGAGTTGATCGAGCACCGACGCCGGCGCGACCTCGACGATCGGTCCGTCGGCGTGCACACGGCGCGGGCGGCGGGCACGCGGGGCCTTCGCGGGCGAGGGCTCGCCCGGCGCCTGCTCGATGGGCGGCTCGGCGGGCTGCTCGGCGCTCGCACGCTGCGGCGTGGCCTTCGCGTGCACCGTGCCGTCCTCGCCGACCTGGTCGAAGCGCACGCTGACGCGCGTGGAGACGCCCCGCTCCTGCATGGTGACGCCGTAGAGCCGGTCGGCGGCCTGCATCGTCCGCTTGTTGTGCGTGATGACGATGAAGTGCGAGAGATCGGTGAACTCGCGGACGACCTGCGTGAAGCGCGAGACGTTGCCCTCGTCCAGGGCCGCGTCCACCTCGTCGAGGATGCAGAAGCAACTGGGCTTGCTGCGGAAAATGGACATGAGCAGGGCGACGGCGGTGAGGGTTTTTTCGCCGCCGGAGAGCTGGCTGATGCTCCGGGGCTCCTTGCCCGGGGGCTTGGCGATGACCTCGATCCCGCTTTCGAGCAGATCGACCTCGTCGGTCTCGACCTTCTCGATGGTGCCGTCGTCGCGTTCGACCTCGCGGACGAGCGGCATGAGGCGGACCTCGGCCTTGCCCCCGCCGAAGAGGCGCCGGAACATCCCCGACTCCCCGCCGAAGGTCGTGCGGATGCGTTCGAAGACCTCGCCGAACCGCGCACGGCTCACGTCGTTCAGGTGCCCGATGAGGTCCTCGAGCTGCGCCCGGGCCGCGTCGATGTCCTGCACCTGGCGCACGAGGTCCTCGTTGCGTGCCTGGAGCGTCGTTTCCTCCTGGAGGGCGTCCATGTTGACGTGCCCGAGGCGCCGGACCTCCTCGCGGAGGATGTCGATGGCGCGGGCGGCCTCGCCCGTGTCGGTGCGGAGCACGTCGCCCTCCGCCATCATCGCGCGGAAGTCGGCGTGCTCGCGGGCGAGATCGACGGTCAGTTCTTCGATCGATCGTTCCTGGAGGTTCTCGCGCTTCACCTCGACCTCGCGCCGCGAGACTTCGAGGCTGTGCCAGTCACGCTCGATGGTGCCGAAGCGCTGGCGGGCGGCCTGCACTTCGGCTCCGAGCGCCTCGCACGCGCGGGTGGTCTCGTCGAGGGCCGCACGCACCTGTTCGAGCGAGGCGAGGAGTTCCTCGCCCCGGGCGAGTGCCTGCTCGCGCTCGCGCCGGGCGGTCTCCACGCCCGCGCGGTGCTCGGCGCTGCGCTCGTCGAGCCGGCGCAGGTTCTCCGCGAGGTCCCGCGCCTGGCGGGCGAAGTCGTCGCGCGCCAGGTCGAGCCGGGCGGCCTCGCGACGGGCCTGGCTCGCCAGCGAGCCCAGTCGCCCGACCTCGATCGACGCTTCGGACACGCTCTCCAGCGCCCGATCAGCGCGGGCCTGCGCCTCGCGGACGTCGGCGTCGAGCGCCTCGGCGGCCTGCTGCTCCTCGTCCTGCAACCGCGCGATGCTGTCGGCCCGGCGCTGGAGTTCGTCGCGGTCGTGGTCGAGACGCGTCAGGCGTTCGCGCGCCTGCGTCGCGTCGAGATCGAGCCCCGCGCGCTCGCGCGCCAGGCGGGCGAGTTCGGCCCCCAGCCGGTCGAGCGTCGCCTGGGCGCCGATGCCGTCGCGCTGGCGGGCGAGCAGCGTGGCCCGGGCCGCGGCGGCGTCGCGCGCGAGCGCCGACGCCTCTTCGTCGGCCGCCTGCAGCGCCGCACGCTCCTGGTCCAGCGTGCGGGCGAGGGATTCGACCTCGCGCGTGAGCGCGTCGAGTTCGCCGCGCCGTCGCAGCAGCCCGCCCGCGGCGTCGCCCTGGGCCGCCCCGCCCGCGCGGACGCGACCGTCGGGGTCCAGCACCATCCCGTCGCGCGTGACGAACGTCGCGCGATGCCCCGCGAGGGGCCCGGCAGACAGCAGCATCGCCGCGTCGAGCGTGTCGACCAGGAACGTCCGCGAGAGCAGGCGGTCGAGCAGGTCCATCAGACGCGGGTCGGCCTGGTCGCCCGCGCGGGGACGCACGAGGGCCCGTACGCGCACCACGCGCCCGTTGGGGTCGTCGACGCGGAGCCCGCTGGCGGCCAGGGCTTCGAGCCCCGGACCGCCGCCGCCCATGTCCACGCTCGGCAGCGGGCCGCCCCCGCCCAGCAGCGTCGCGGGCAGGAACGTGACGCGTCCGCCCAGGCGTGCGAGGTCGGCGGGCGTCGGCAGGTCGGCCACGCAGCCGACGACCAGGCCCTGGAGGTCGGGCCCGAGGGCCGCCTCGACCGCGCCGGCGGCGTCGCGGTCCACATCGCCCCGCGTCTCGATGAGGTCGGCCAGCGGCGCGACCACGCCCGCGAAGCCCTCGCCCCGCGCCCGGGCTTCAAGGACGTTGCGCACGGCCTCGTCGAAGCCCGCGCGGGTCTCGATCATCTCGTGCAGCGTCGCGCGGCGCGAATCCAGGCGGGCGAGGTCCTGTTCGCCCTGGCCCAGGCGCTCGGCGCGGGCGCGCCGGTCGGCGCCCAGGGCCGCCACGCGGGATTCAAGGTCGGCGAGGGTGCGCTCCGCCTCGCCCACGCCCTGCTGGGCCGTGCTGAGGGCGGCTTCGCACGCGGCAAGGGCCGCCCGGGCGACGCCGGTGTCTTCGTCGAGTTTGGCGGTGCGCTGGGCGAGCCGGTCGGCCTGCTCGCGGATGCCCTCGGCGCGCTTCGCCTCGCCCGCGATGGAGGCGAGCAGCGCGAGTCGCTCGCGGTCGATCCGCTGGGCGGCGGACGCGCGGGCGGACGCCTCGGCCCGACGGGCCTGGAGCACCTGCTGCGCCTCGCCCCGAAGGGTCTGGGCCTCGGCGAGCCGGCGTTCCTGCGTCGCCAGTTCATCGGCGACGGATGCGAGCAGAGCCCGCTGCTCCTCGGCCCCGCGTTCGGCGGTGAGCCGCCCGGCTTCGACCTCGCCCAGGCGCCGGCGGTCGGCGCTCGCCTGCTGGGCGGCGTCGTCGGCCGCGCGGGCCAGCATGGCGGCCCGCTGCTCGCCCTGCTGCGCCTCGTGCGATGCCGCCAGGCGCGCCCGCTCCAGGTCCTGCACGGTCGCCGTCAGTTCGCCCCGCTCGATCTCGCGCGTCTGCTTGCGTTCCTCGGCGTCGGCCAGGCGCGCGCCCGCCTCGCCCCGCTCGGCGTCGAGCAGGGCCTGGCGGCTCGTGAGCCCGGCCAGACGCTCTTCCAGTTCGTCGTACTGCTCGAACGCGAGCGCCAAGCGCCACGCGCGGAGTTCGGTGTCGAGTTCCACGAACCGCCGCGCCTTGGCCGCCTGCCCCTTCACCAGGCGCAAACGCCGCTCCGTGCTCTCCAACTGCTCGCGAACCCCGGTCAGGTTCGCCTGCGTCCGCGCGAGTTTGCGCTCGGCCTCGACGCGGCGCTGGCGGTACTTCGCGATGCCCGCGGCCTCCTCGAAGATCGTCCGACGCTCCTGCGGGCTCGCCAGCAGCATCGCGTCGACCTTCCCCTGCTCGATGATCGAGTACGCGTCGGCCCCCACGCCCGTGTCGAGGAACATCTCGCGGATGTCCTTCAGGCGCGCCACCCGCCCGTTGATCAGGTAGTCGCTCTCCCCGTCGCGCGTCAGGCGACGCTCGATCTCCACCACGTCGCTGTCCACCGGGAGTGCCCGCCCGAACACACCCCGGCGCGGGCGAGGCTCCCCGGGCGTCCGCGCCTCGGGCGCGCCCTCAGTGTTCGGCTCCGCGTCACCATCGCCGGATGGTCCAGCATCGGGGCACGGCTCGGCGAGAGGTTCGGCGGACTCGTCGCGTGCCTGAGGGAGTTCGACCAGCACCGGGTTGTCGAAGGTCAGGCGCACGCTCGCCATGCCCAGCGGCTTGCGGGCCGCGGACCCGGCGAAGATCACGTCGACCATCTCCTGCCCGCGCAGGCTCTTGCTGCTGCGCTCGCCCAGCACCCACTTGATGGCGTCGACGACGTTGCTCTTCCCGCAGCCGTTGGGGCCGACGATGCCGGTGACCGCGTCGTCGAACGTGAACTCCGTCACGTCCGCGAAACTCTTGAAGCCGCTCAGGGTCAGTTTCCGCAGACGCATCCGCAACCTCCGTGTCGCGCGGCGTGCCCACGCACGCACCCTCCGGCCTCCATGCCGGGCCACCCACCGAACTACTCCACCTTATCGACTCTTCGCGCCCAAGGCGAGCAGACCCGGGGGCGGGGGCGTCGTCCTGTCGCTTGTTGGTTCGGGCTTCCTCGCGCCGGGGTTCAGCGGCGTTGAACCGGCGTGATCGGCACCACGCGGGGCGGGGTCTCGTCGGGGGTGGGGGTCCGGACGACCGTCGGCGCCTGGTGGAGCATGATCGGCTCGTCGCCCGGGCGGTCCGGGCGCTCGATCATGTCCTGCGAGGCCGATGCCGCGAGCAGGTCGGCCCGGAGTTTGTCGCTCTGGGTGGCGAACGCCGCCCGGACGCCCCCGCCCTGCGACATCGCCGCCAGCACGCCCACCACGTCGCTGTACGACATGCCCAGCCCGGGGCGCCCGCTGAGGTTCGACCGAGGCGTGGCCAGGTACTCGACCAGCGACACGAGGTCCGGGGCCGATTCTCCCGTCCGCACGCCCACCCCGTCGGTATCGACCAGGCGCACCCGCACGTTCCCGCGCCCGGGCTCGGCCGCCACCAGCAGCCGGTCGCCCCAGACCGAGACCAGCGACGGACGTTGGATATCGCGGTCCTCGCCGAAGATCACCACCCGGGGGAAGCCGGTCTGCGTCACGTAGACCAGCGGCTCGCCGTAGGGCACCACGTCGAGCAGGAAACTCTCGCCCATCACGAACCGCTGGATGCCCTGGATGTTCCGACGGTTCCAGCGCGCGCGGGCGAGCACCTCGATCCGCGTCGGCGAGACGCGCGGCGCGTCGGGGTTGTCCTCCAGCATCGCCGTGATGCGGGCGACCTGATCGCGCGTCGCCCGCTCGGCCAGCGACTCGTACGCCGCCACCCGCACCGACAGGTCTTGCTCGTCCAGCAGGTCGCGCAGCGTCATGTCGATGATCGGCCCGCCGTCCATGATGCCCAGCAGTTCGATCGCCCGCGTCCGCACACGCCCCGAGCCACGCAGCGCCACCTCGCGCAGCGGGCCCGTGGCGATCGGGTCGTTCAGGCGCGCCCCGGCCTTCAGCCCCGCCATCCGCGGCGCCAGTTCCGGGTGCTCGTACAACTCCCGCACGAACGGGAGCGCCCGCGCGCCGATCGCCTCCAGGCTCCACGAAATCTCCTCCGCCAGCGCCGGCTCGGCCTTCACGCCCTCCACCAGCCGGCGGGCCTGCTCCTCGGGGAAACTGCTGTCGATCGCCAGGTGCATCACCAGTTCGAGAAACTCGCCCGGCTCACGCCGGTACCGGCGCGGGATCCGCAGCGCGATGCTGCCCCCCGCGTCCGTCACGTTCCGCCCGCGCGCGGTGTCGCCGGGGTCCCCGGGCCCCCTCGGGAACCGGCTGTTGATCGCCGACACCACCGCCCGCGCCCGCGAGTGGCTGTTGCTGTCCAGCGTCAGTTCGATCGAGAAGGGCTGCGTCACCGTGCCCCCGGCGAGCACGCGCCCCACCTGGCGCGTCACCCCGTCCGGGCCCGTGGGGCGATCCTCCGAGAACGGGTTGATGAAGATCGGCCCGCGCGCCCGCGCGATCGGACGCGCCTGCACCGCCCCGAACACCGCCGGCGGACCCAGCCGAAGGTCGCACGTCCACAGCGTCCCGCCCTCCAGGCTCGTCGCGTTCACCGCACGCACAAAGACGTCGAACGTCGCGTTCGCGGGCATCCCCGGGGGGATCGCCGCCTGCACGATCACCACCGCCGTGTTCGGGTCGCGCAGGATCTCCGACGGGGTCTTGCCCTCCAGGGCCGTCCCGCGGAACGCGTCGGCCCCGCGCACGCCCATCAGGCTCATCTCGCGCTGCATCGTCGACGCGACGTTCTCGGGCAGAATGTCCCCGCCCGTCCCGTTCAGCCCCACCACGAGCCCCAGCCCCGAGACCAGCACCGGCTGCACGCCACGCAACTGCCCCTCCGCCCCGATCGTGCCCCGCAGCAGCGGGTGCACGTCGCGCGAGACGATCGGCGTGGTGGTGACGGCCCGCGGCGGCTTGCGCCCGCCGCACCCGCCCCACCCCGCACACACGCACACACACGCCGCCGCCAACGCGAGCGCTCGCACCATCGCTGCAAACTCCGGGACGCCAAGGCGCTGGGCGGCGTCGTGCCCTTGTGGGCCCACTGTACCGGATCGCCCCGCCCCGGTCGACCCGTTGCCCATCCTGCCGCCCGTGAGGCCCAAGCCCACGCCCCGCAACCCGTTGCGCACACGCCGCACGACCCGAACAGGGTTCTTCCCGTGCCAGTATCTCCCGCAATCGTCAGGTTCGCCACAGCCACCGACAGGCTTTGGATCCCAGCCGGCTCGATTCTCAAGCGCCAGAACTGCCGGGTTTTAGGCGCATTCGACAGTCCGTCCACAAAGTTTTGGGGTTCACAGGGCTTGCACGTACGATCTGTAGTGGTATGCTCTCCCCCTTCACGCTGTCCGCATTCGTGACGCGGACTGGCAGTTTCAACCGAGTTGAGCAGACAGGCGCCGCAACGCCCGCCTCCGGGGGTCGGTGTTGACGCGGCTGATCGCGGATGAGTTCGTTCTTTGTGCGTACTCTGTGCGGGTCGGGCGGCGGCGGGGGCAGGTAAGCGGTGGGGCAGGCGGGGGGTGGCTGGTGGGCGTGCTCTGCGACAGGCAAATCCGGGAGCGGATCCGCATCGAGCCCTTCGAGGGCGCCGTGAAGCGCCCCGGGCGCATCTCCTACGGCGTCTCGTCCTACGGCTACGACGTCCGCGTCGGCACCCGCTTCAAGATCTTCACCGCCTCCACGCGCTCGGGCGACGTCGCGATCGTCGACCCCAAGGCCTTCAACGACGACATGATGGTCGAGGTCGACGTGGGCCACAAGCCCGAGGGCCAGCAGTACGTCATCATCCCGCCCAACTCCTTCGCGCTCTGCGAGACCGTCGAAGTGCTCCAGGTCCCGCGCGACGTGCTCGCGATCTGCGTGGGCAAGAGCACGTACGCCCGCTGCGGGCTGATCGTGAACGTCACGCCCCTCGAGCCCGAGTGGCGCGGCAAGGTCACGCTGGAAATCAGCAACACCACGCCCCTGCCGGCGCGGGTCTACGCGAACGAGGGCATCGCCCAGCTCGTGTTCCTGCAGGCCGACCAGGTGTGCGACACGTCGTACGCGGACAAGGGCGGGAAGTACCAGGACCAGGGCGGCCTCACGCTGCCAAGGGTGGATTGAGGCAATCGGCATTCGGGATTCGGCATTCGGCATTCGGCATTCGAGGTGGCGCATGTGTGGGGCGGGGCATGGGCACGATCAAGTCACATCGGGACCTGCGGGCTTGGCAGTTCGCGTATGCCCTTGGCTTGCGTGTGGTGCGGGCCTCGGCCACGTTTCCGAAGCACGAGATGTTCGCGCTCGCGCTGCAACTGCGGAGGTCCGCGGTGTCCGTGCCGTCGAACATCGCCGAGGGATTCGGGCGGGGCAGCCGAGCCGACTATCTGCGGTTCCTCAAGATCGCGCGGGGCAGTTTGTTCGAGGTCGACACGCAACTGCACTTTGCGCTGGACCTGGGGTACTTGAAGCCGGCGGGGTACGAGAGCCTGCACGCCGATTGGAATGAGGTCAGCAAGATTCTCGCGGGCCTGATCAGACGTATCGAGTCGAATGCCTAATGCCGAATCACGAATGCCGCAGTATTGATCCCGCGTGACGCGGACGACCAGGGCAGGGAAGCACGCATGAAGATCACCAGGAAGTTCACCAAGTCCGGCTCCGATCCCTTCGCCTCCGTCGGGTGGGTGAAGCGTTCGAGCAAGATCACCAACCCCGACGGCTCGGTCGTCTTCGAGATGAAGGACGCCGAGGTCCCCGAGACGTGGTCGCAACTCGCCACCGACATCATGGTGTCGAAGTACTTCCGCAAGGCGGGGGTGCCGGTGCTCGACGCCAAGGGCAAGCCCGTCGTCGATGCGCAGGGCAAGCCCGTCACGCGCAGCGAGCAGTCCGCGCGCGAGGTCATCCACCGGCTCGCCGGGTGCTGGCGTCACTGGGGCGAGACGCACGGCTACTTCGACACCAAGGGCGACGCCCAGGCCTTCTACGACGAACTCGCGTACATGATGGTCCACCAGATGTGCGCGCCCAACAGCCCCCAGTGGTTCAACACCGGGCTCAACTGGGCCTACGGCATCAACGGCCCGGCCCAGGGGCACTGGATCGTCGACCCCCCTACTTCGAAGGGTGGGACCAGCACGCCGCGCCTGGCCGACGACGCGTACAGCCACCCCCAGCCGCACGCCTGCTTCATCCAGAGCGTGCGTGATGATCTGGTGAACGAGGGCGGCATCATGGACCTGTGGGTCCGCGAGGCGCGCCTGTTCAAGTACGGGTCGGGCACGGGCACGAACTTCAGCACGCTCCGGGGCGAGGGCGAGAAGCTCTCCGGCGGCGGGCGCTCGAGCGGGCTCATGTCGTGGCTGCGGATCGGCGACCGGGCCGCCAGCGCGATCAAGAGCGGCGGGACCACCCGGCGGGCCGCCAAGATGGTCTGCCTCGACATGGACCACCCCGACATCGAGGACTTCGTCAACTGGAAGGTCCGCGAGGAGATCAAGGTGCAGGCGATGGTCGAGGGGCTGGCGCTGCTCAAGAAGCACGACCCCGCGCTCGCGAAGCAGTGCGAGGACTTGGACCTCAAGCTGGACTACGACTTCAACGGCGAGGCCTACCAGACCGTCAGCGGGCAGAACAGCAACAACTCGGTGCGCATCCCCGACGCGTTCTTCGAGGCCATCGACGCCGACGCCGAGTGGAAGACCCACTCGCGCATCAGCGGGAAGGTGGCCAAGACCTTCCGCGCCCGCGACCTGTGGTCCACCATCGGCTACGCCGCGTGGCGCTGCGCCGACCCGGGCGTGCAGTTCGACACCACGATCAACGCCTGGCACACCTGCCCGGGCGCGGGGCGCATCAACGCGAGCAACCCGTGCTCGGAGTACATGTTCCTCGACAACACCGCGTGCAACCTCGCCTCGCTGAACGTGCTGAAGTTCTACGACGCCTCGGCCCGCGCCTTCGACGTCGAACGCTTCGAGCACGCGATTGATCTCTGGACGATCGTGCTCGAGATCAGCGTGCTGATGGCGGCGTTCCCGAGCCGCGAGATCGCCGAACTCTCGTACAAGTACCGCACGCTGGGCCTGGGCTACGCGAACCTCGGCGCCATGCTCATGCAGGCGGGCATCCCCTACGACAGCGAGCCCGCGCGGGGCGTCTGCGCGTGCCTCACCGCCATCCTCACCGGGCGCTCCTACCGCGCCTCGGCCCTGCTCGCCAAGGAGCACGGGCCCTTCCCGGGCTTCGCCCCAGAACGCGACAACATGCTCCGCGTCATCCGCAACCACCGGCGGGCGGCCCACGGCGTCGCACGCACCAGCCCCGAGTGGGAAGGGCTCCACCCCAGCACACGCCCCGTCCCCATCGACCACGCGCTCCTGCGCTCCGGCAACGTGCCGGTGGCCAACGCCGGCGCCCTGCTCGATCACGCGGTGAAGGCCTGGGACGAGGCGCTCGCCCTGGGCCAGACGCACGGCTATCGCAACGCCCAGACCACGGTCATCGCCCCCACGGGCACCATCGGCCTGCTCATGGACTGCGACACCACCGGCGTCGAGCCCGACTTCGCCCTCGTCAAGTTCAAGAAACTCGCCGGCGGCGGGTACTTCAAGATCGCCAACGAGAGCGTCCGCCCGGCGCTCTCCGCCCTGGGCTACACCGACCCGCAGGTCCGCGACATCATGGCCTACCTCCTCGGCGAACTCTCGCTCGAGGTGCCCGTCCCCGGCGTCTCGCCCGCGCAGACCCTCGGCGGGATGCTCAAGGCCCGCGGCGTCAGCGACGCCGACCTCAAGGCCATCTCCGACCAGTTGCCGGGCGTCTTCGAGTTGTCCTTCGCCTTCGCCGGGTGGGCGCTCCCGCCGGGCGTCCTGGCGTCGTGCGGGGTGTCGGCCCAGCAGGCCGCCGACCCGGGGTTCAACCTGCTGACGCACCTGGGCCTCGCGCGCGAGCAGATCGAGGCGCTCAACGTCACGATCTGCGGCACGTCCACGCTGGAGGGGGCACCGCACCTGAAGGCGGCCCACCTGCCCGTCTTCGACTGCGCGAACAAGTGCGGGAAGTTCGGCACGCGGTTCATCGCCCCCGAGGGGCACATCCGCATGATGGCCGCCGCCCAGCCCTTCATCAGCGGCGCCATCAGCAAGACCATCAACCTGCCCAACGACGCGTCCGTCGAGGACATCACCGCGTGCTACCGCCTGTCGTGGGAACTGGGCCTGAAGGCCAACGCGCTCTACCGCGACGGGTGCAAACTCAGCCAGCCGCTCTCCGCCACCGCCGACGAAGCCAAGAAGGAGGCCGGCACGGAGGACACCTCGGGAAAAGCACGCGCGGAATCCCCGGCCCCCGCGGCCCCGACGACCCCGGCGGCCCCGACGACCCACCCTGCGCCTGCGGCGATTGAGCCGGCGCCGATGGTGTCGGTGCCCGTGCGGGCGGTCCGCCGGCGTCTGCCCGACACGCGCCGCAGCATCACGCACAAGTTCAACATCGCCGGGCACGAGGGCTACCTCACCGTCGGGCTCTACGACGACGGGCAGCCGGGCGAACTGTTCATCACCATGAGCAAGGAAGGCTCGACCATCGGCGGGCTCATGGACAGCCTGGGCACGGCGACGAGCGTGGCGCTCCAGTACGGCGTGCCGGTCTCCAGCCTGGTCTCGAAGTTCAGCCACCAGCGCTTCGAGCCCGCGGGCATGACCGAGAACAGCGATATCCCCTTCGCCAAGAGCCTGGTCGACTACATCTTCCGCTGGATGGGCATGCAGTTCGTGCAGGGCTATCGCGAGACGCACGCGCCCCAGCGGGTGCGCACGGACGACGCCCGCCCGGCGCCCGAGCCCGCGCCGATCGCGGCCCCGCCCCGCATCTTCGTCGAGCACGTCGAGCACCACGCCGAGGTGAAGGTCGTGAGCGTGAGCCGCGACGGGACGAGCGTGGTGACGTCGGCGGCGATGCTCTCGGACTACATGGACCGCGTGAGCGACGCGCCGGCGTGCGACGTCTGCGGGAACGTCACCGTGCGGAGCGGGACGTGCTACAAGTGCCTGAACTGCGGGAACAGCATGGGGTGCAGTTGAGTGGGAGGTGCGCCGGCGGCGTGCACCCACGCCCCCCGAGCCCGGCGCTCACGAACGAGTCGGCGTGACGGTGCGAGGATCGCGCCGGCCACGCATCGGGACCAACGGGCCGGGGGTACGGAAACCCCCGGCGGACGACGCCGAGGATCGGCTGAGTCCCCACGCCGTCTCCGCGGATGACAGGGGCGTCCCGGTGAGTCCGCCACGTGGCGTTCACCGGGGAGCCGGACGGATCGACGCCCGCGCACCCGCGCGGGCACGCCAGGAGCGACATCCGATCGGAGAGACCCGAGTGCGGCAGACGTCCGAGAACCACACGCCGCCTCGTTCGGGAGCGCAGGAAGCCACCCACGCGGGGCCGAGGTAAGCCGTCCACCCCGGCAAGCCCTTCAAGGGCCTTCGGCCTCGCAACTCCTGACCCCCGGGGACCACCACCCCGGGGGTTCTTTTTGCGCTCAGGCCGGATCAAGGGTGTGCAAAGTCACGCCGCGGGTAATACGGCGGTCGGCCGCAACCCGGGCGAGCGTCGAGATTGGGAATTCGAAGGGGCTGGCGGCGTAAACTGCTGGAAATGCGTTGTTTGTGGACTACCCGCGGCCCGGGGACGGGTTTGTCTGAAACCCAAACAAATCGAATCACGAATGGCAAGGAAAATCAGCAAAAAATATCCTGCAAGCAGAGACAAAAGGCTTGACATCAGGATGGGGTATCGAGAGACTATCGGTCGGAGATCAGAGTCCTGCCGCACGAAGGCAGCAGTGCAGGTCGCGGGAGCGATCGGCATGAAGGAGGAGATGAGTATGCGGAATAACGTGATCACGAGCGCCGCGTTGGTGGGGATGGCGCTCGCCGCTTCGACGGCGAGTGCAAACGTGGTGCTGGTGTCTCTGCGGTACGACTCGCTCGCCGGGTCGTACTCGACGGCCACCCAGGAGTTCCAGGCTCGCGCCGCCGACACGGCGACGCTCCGCTCGACCGGCGCGGTTTCGCGTCTCGTCGGCCCGACCGGCACCGCCGTGTTCGAGCCCGGCTTCGTGAGCGGCCCCGGCCCCGCCGACTTCCAGATCAACGTCCCCGCGATTCCGACGGCGAATCCCAACATTCGTCTCGGCATCGGCGGCACGTTCGTCGCGACCGACGCCGACGGCGACACCCTCTCGGGCTCGGTCAACGGCACGTGGATCAACGGCGGCCCCGGGTTCATCTACTTCAACGGCACGCTGACCAACGTCATCGTGACCCCCGCCGGCGCTGGCCCCGCCAACTCGTCCTTCGACGGGACCAACAGCGGCTCGTGGGGCTTCGACCTGCCCGCGCCCTCGCCCTACGAGGGCGCGATCGTGCAGCTGGTCTTCGGCGCCCCGTCATTCTTCACCCAGGACTTCGCGGACCGCGCGACCGGCGTGACGGCCCAGTTGATCCCGACCCCCGGCGCCCTGGCGCTTCTCGGGCTCGGCGGGCTGCTGGCCGCCCGTCGTCGTCGCTGATCCGATCTCCCGCCTTTCGTCCTTCAAGGCCACGGGGCTCGCGCACCGTGGCCTCTTTTACGAGAATGCTCGCGGATCGAGTTCGTAAATCGTTTGGTTTCGGTCGGTTGCGAGTGACGTTTGGACCGCGCGAGACTTGCCTGAAATGGTGATATTTCAGTTGACGTAGTTTGGTTTGTGGCTCATACTGGAACACGCGGGGGTGACCCCCCGAGAGAGAGACGAGACCGGCCCGGGAAGGCCGCTCGAAGAACCGGAGGAGTAGAAAGATGCGTCGTACTTCTGTTCTCGCTGTCGCCGGCACCCTGTGCGTTCTGAGCACGGGCGCCATGGGTCAGGTCATCGCCTCGGCCACGTACTTCGACCTCCGCGGCGCCTGGGACGGCTCGCTGTTCACGGCGAACGCCTCGTCCCTCCCCGGGCTGAACTCGAGCGGCTCGGTCGCTCGTCTGGTCGCCCCGGTCGGCACCGCGGACTTCGAGCCCGGCTTCGTCGCCGGCGCGAACCCCGCCGACTTCGTGCTCGACCTCACCTTCGTGCCCGCCGGCCCCGGCCTGGGCTCGGGCGCGGGCTCGTTCACGATCACCGACGCCGACGGCGACACCATCACCGGCCAGATCAGCGGCACGTGGATCGACGGCGGCTCGCAGGTGTTCTTCAACGGCGCCATGTCGAACGTCGTCTTCACCGGCGCCACGTTCAACGGCACCGCCTCCGGCTCGTTCAGCACGCTCTTCGGCGGCTCGGGCATCTACGACGGCGCCATCACCCAGCTCTTCCTCTCGCCCCCCGGCAACTTCTTCGCCACCGCCTTCGACAACGTGTCGACCGGCGTGACGATGCAGATCCTGCCGACCCCGGGCTCCTTGGCCCTCCTGGGCCTGGGCGGGCTGGCGATCTCCCGCCGCCGCCGCTGATCGATTCGTCGATCCGCGACATCTCACGATCTCTGACCACCACCCCGGCCTCGTGCCGGGGTGGTGTCGTTTCGGGGTGTCTCTGCGGCTCCGAAACGGCGCTCCCGGGCGGGTCGGACTGGCCGCGGGGGCGGCGTGTCCTTGCCTTCGTCCTGCCATTCGGTTGAGACGCGGCGTCTCGCCGCACGGGGTCAGCGACGCCGGCCCCGGCCCACTCACGCGACCGGCATGCTTATGTGCCCAGCACCGGCGGCGCCCCGGGGGACGTGGCGTCCAGGGCCGTCCGACCCATGGGGAGGGTGAAGCGTTCGCGGGTGGTGCAGTAGGCGAACCCGCCCATGCGTCCGATCGCGTCGAGGGCCGCGGGGTCGATGTGGCGTCGGTCGTTGATGGCGTCGTCGCGGACGTGGACGAGGACGACCTCGCCGATGAGGATGTTCCCCCCGTTGGGCGCGCCGGGGTTGGTGCGGATGACCTGGCGCGTGACGCACTCGAAGGACACGACCGATTCGGCGACACGGGGCGGGGCGACGCGCTCGCTGGGCACAGGGGTGAGCCCGGATAGATCGAACTCGCTCTCGCCGTGGGGCAGCGTCTCGGCGCAGGCGGCCATGCGCCGGGCCATGGCGTGGGAGACGACGTTGACGACGAACTCGCCCGTGCCGCCCTCGGCGATCGGCTTCGCGTTGCGCAGGGTGTCCTTCTCGCCGCCGGTGTCGGTGTTGGCGGGGCAGACGAGCAGCGTCATGGGGTTGGAGCCGACGCCGGCGAAAAAGGAGAAGGGGGCGAGGTTGGTGCGGCCGTCGGCGGCGCGGGTGGAAACGAGGGCGATGGGGCGCGGGACAATGGCGCCGATCATGACCTTGTAGCGTTCTTCCTGGGTGAGCGACGCGGGGTCGAGGCGCATGGGCGAGGGTAGGGACGCGTAGGGTTGGGGATGGGTGTGGATGCGATGACATGGGCCGCGCTGCTCGCGCGATGGACGGAGTTCGCGAAGTCCGCGGTGGCCTTGCCGAGAGACGGCGAGGGCGGGCGCCTGCGCGAGGCGGTGCCGTCGATCATCGCGTTGCAGGCGGTGCACCATGCGCTGGGTGAGATCGACGCGCTGCCGGCGGACGAGTACGCCCTGGCGCAGGACCGGGGCGAGGTGCTGATCCGCACGCACGCCGAGGCGCTGCACGCGCTGTGGCGGGGCGAGCCGCTGCACGAGGGGCTGCGCGAGATCATCGACGACGCGCGGACGGCCCTGGCCCGCACGCGCTCCGCCGGGCACGAGTGGATCGCCGGTCCCGATGGCCTGCTGGGCGAGCACCCGGGCGAGGCGGCGGGGGCGCTCGTTGCCGGCGGGTTCACCGGCGACTGGTACGTGCCCGCGCCGGGCGTGCGCCTGTCGGCGGGGTGCCCGGCGGGGTTCCTGCGGACGCGGACGGGCGCGCCGGCGACGCCCGCGCACCGGGCGATCGCGGGGGAGTTCCTGGCGGGGGAGTACGGCGCGCCGGGCCCGCGCCGGGTACGGGCGATGCGCCAGGTGTATCGCCAGTGGGACTTTGCGAGCGGGCGGGTGGTGCGGGATTACGTGGTGCCGCTGGACGGGGAGTTGCCCGGGGGCCAGCCGCTGCTGGTGGGGGCGGTGGTGGGGGGCGAGGTGCGGGGGGTGGCGATGCCGCTGCGGGGGATGGACCACGACCCGCCGGGGCTCGAGTTTGCGTCCGAGGACGAGGCGGAGGACGGGCCAAAGGTCGGGTCGGGGTGAGATGAGCGTGTGCGCGCGCTAGTATTGGTGCTCTCGGCGGCGTGCCTCGTTCGGGGTGTGTCGGGGAGACCACGAAAGGACCAGCGGGATGATGCGTCGTGCGAAGATCAGCGTGATCGGTGCGGGGAACATCGGGGGCGAGTGCGCGCGGTCGATCGCGATGAAGGAACTGGGCGATGTCGTCCTGCTGGACATCCCGAACAAGGACAAGCCCGAGCTGCACATGCCGCGGGGCAAGGCGCTGGACCTGGCGTGCTGCGGGCCGGTGGAGAAGTTCGACGCGAAGATCACCGGGACCTTCGAGTACAAGGACATCGCGGGGTCGGACGTGGTGATCGTGACGGCGGGGGTTCCCCGCAAGCCCGGGCAGAGCCGCGATGACCTGGTGGCGATCAACGCGGGGATCGTGAAGAACGTGGCGGAGAAGATCAAGGAGTTCGCGCCCAACGCGATCGTCATCGTGGTCAGCAACCCGCTGGACGCGATGGTGTACGTGATGTGGAAGGTGACGGGGTTCCCCGCGTCGCGGGTGATCGGCCAGGCCGGGGCGCTCGACGTGGCACGCTACAAGACGTTCCTCGCGATGGAGCTGGGCGTGAGCGTCGAGGACATCCAGGGCCTGCTGCTGGGCGGGCACGGCGACGACATGGTGCCCCTGCCCCGGCTGACGAGCGTGAACGGGATCCCCGTGCAGGACCTGCTGCCCGCGGAGAAGATCCAGGCGTGCGTGGAGCGGGCGAAGGTCGGCGGGGGCGAGGTCGTGAAACTCATGGGCACGAGCGCGTGGTACGCGCCCAGCGCGGGCACCATCGAGATGGTCGAGGCGATCGTCCGCGACAAGAAGCGGGTGATCCCGTGCGCGGCGTACTGCGAGCAGGAGTTCAACGCGGCCGCCCAGAACGGGGGCAAGGGCCTGTTCGTCGGCGTGCCCTGCGTGCTGGGGGCCAAGGGCGTCGAGAAGGTCATCACGTTCACGATGAACGACACCGAGCGGAAGTTCATGGACGAGTCGATCAGCCACGTGAAGGACCTGATCGGCGCGACGGTGAAACTCTTCCCGGAACTGGCGTAAGCGGACACGCACACACGATCCACAGCGCGCCCACGCACGGGCGCGCGAGCACACGAGAGAAAGGACGGACACGATGAAGCGGATGATCATGCTGGCGGTGGCGGCGGGGTGCGCCCTGGGTGGCGTGGCGTACGGGCAGGACGGCACGCCCGCGGGCGTCCCCGAGAAGGCGCTCCGCGAGATGGAGCGGATCCTCGCCGAGCGGGCCGCCGCGAAGGGCACGCCCCAGTGGACCGAGCCGGAGTTCGAGGCCATCGCCGGGCTGTTCCGGGGTTCGTGGATCACCGAGAGCGAAGTCGGCACGCACGGGCACGGGGACACCAAGGCGTCGGTCGTCGCGAGTTTCGCGCCGGTCCGCGTGCAGGGTCTGCCCAACGCGATGTACTGCGAAGTGGTGCGGGCCGATTCGACCCGCGTGCCCTATCGCCAGACGATCCTCGCGTTCTCCCGCCACAAGGGCGGCGTGCGCCTGACGACGTACGAGTTCCGTCGCGCGGGCGGGGTGCTGCCCAGCGCGTACTGGGTGTGGGCCGCCCCGGAGGTCTTCCCGGCGATCTCGACCGATGACCTGGTCGCGACGCTCGCGATCGACCTGACGGGCTCGGCCGGGCGCTACGAGGGGCGCACGCCCCACGCCTACCCCACGAGCGGGCACGGGGCGGCGGAGATGACCAGCGAGGTGCTGATCTCCTCGTCGGGCATGGAGACCGCCGACCGCGGGTTCGACGCCAACGGGCAGCAGGCCTGGGGCCCGCCCGCGGGCAGCCGGACCACCTGGCGCAAGCACGAACTCGGGCTCAAGGTGACCACCCGCGAGGGCGGGCTGGTGTCGATCACCTACCCGACGACGCTCACCGGCCAGCCGGCCAAGCAGGGCGACCAGGTGACGGTGCACTACGCGGGGTACCTGCAGGACGGGCGGACGTTCGATTCGTCGTACCAGCGCAACCAGCCCTTCCGCTACGCGAAGGGCCAGCCGCTGATCGAGGGCTGGAACCGCCTGATGGACGACATGCAGGCGGGGATGGTGCGTCGGATCATCGTGCCGGGCAACTTCGCGTACGGCGAGCGTGGGCGCCCGCCGACGATCCCGCCGAACGCGACGCTGGTCTTTGACATCGAAGTGCTCGAGGTCGAGCCGGCGGCGGAGGGCGGCACACCGAACCCGTAACCGGCGAACGCCGCGGGAGCCGCGGTCGCTTGGGAGGACGCGTCGCGCGGGCGCGGACGAAAGCGCGATGGCCGATCGGAGTTTCTACGACGTGCTGGGCGTGGCGAAGGACGCCTCGGCGGATGACATCCGCAAGGCGTACCGCGCGCTCGCGCGCAAGTTCCATCCCGACGTGAACAAGTCTCCCGACGCCACCGCGAAGTTCTCCGAGGTGCAGCGGGCCTACGACGTGCTGGGCGATGAGTCCAAGCGTCGGCTGTACGACCAGTACGGCGTGGCCGGGGTCGAGGGCGGGGCGCCCCCGCCCGGGGCGTCGCGGGGCGGGGCGCGCGGGGGCGGGCGCGGGGCCGCGCACGCCGCGGCAAACCTCGACCCCGAGGAACTCTCGGAGATCTTCGAGTCGTTCTTCGGGCGCTCGTCGGGGTTCGACGCCGGGCGCCCGCAGCGGGGACCGCGCGCGGGGCGGGGCGGGCGTGCCCATCGTCCGCCGGTGGACGAGCCGGCGCGGGCCGAGATCACCATCCCGTTCGTGAAGGCCGCCACCGGCGGGATGGAGACGGTGAGCGTTCGAGCGGAGGGTCGGACGCGCCGGATCGACGTACGCATCCCCGCGGGGATCGAGGACGGGGCCACGCTGCGGATGCGCGGCGCGTTGGAGGGCGGTCAGGACCTGGTCCTCACGGTGCGTGTGCAGTCGCACCCGCTCTGGCGTCGGGGCGAGGGCGCCGACGCCGGCAAGGGGCTTGATCTGTTCATCGACCTGCCGCTGACGGTGAGCGAGGCACTGCTGGGCGCGACGGTGACGGTGCCGACGCCGGGCGGGCCGGTGGAGTTGCAGGTCCCGGCGATGTCGGGCTCGGGGCGGAAGTTGCGCCTGCGTGGGCGGGGCATCCGCGACGAGGTCGGGCGCATGGGTGATCTGTACGCGAGTGTGAAGATCGTTCCCCCGCCGAACCTGACGGACGAGGAGCGTGCGATGCTGGCGACGTTGGCGCAGCGGGCGCCCTCGCCGCGCGTCGGCCCGGAGTGGAACGCGGGCATGTAATGGTTGGGTTTCGTTGTGGTGCTTGACGCGGGCGGGAGACCCTGCGAGACTTGACCTCGGAGCGGAGTCCGCCCGGCAGGGACGTCGGGGCGTCGGTGGCGTGCGTTGGCCGGTCGCGGGGGCACGTCATCGGAACGGAGCACACTGCGGTGCTCAAGCAGCGGCATCAGTTCTTCGTGTTCCTGTTGTGCGTCGCCGACGCGGTGGTGGCCTCGTGCGCGTGCGTGCTGGCGTGGGTGGTGCGTCGGCTGGTCGTCGACGGCACGGTGCCCAGCCCGTGGGCCCACCCCGAGGCGTGGCTGCGCGAGCCCCTGCTGGTGCCGCTGGTCCCGCTGGCGCTGGCGAGCCTGTGGTTCTTCGGCGTGTACAAGCCCCGGCGCGACCAGGCGCTGTGGGAAGAGCAGCGTCAGTTGCTGAAGGCCACCGGCGGGGCGCTCGTGGGGCTGGTGGTGGTGATCTGGCTGATCGGCGGGCAGGAGATCAGCCGCAGCGGGCAGACGGTGGTGCTGGGCCTGGGGCTGGGCGGGGCGTCGATGACGGTCGACGCGGGGCGTGTGCAACTGGGCGCGCTGGGCATCATCGGCACGACCATGCTGTGCGCCTCGCGCCTGGCGTTCCGGCTCTCGCTGCGTCAACTGCGCCGGCGGGGCTGGAACCTGCGTCACGTGTGCGTCATCGGCACGGGACGCCTGGCCCGCATCTGCTGCCGCACGCTCGACCGCAACTCGTGGACGGGCATCCACGTCGCGTACTTCATCTCGCACCTGGACCACGTGCCCGCGGGCACGGAACTGCTCGGGCGCCCGGTGCGGGGCGGGCTGTCCACGCTCGAGGACACGCTCGAGCGCGAGCGCCCCGACGCGGTGTACCTCGCCCTGCCCAGCACGCGGGCGAGCACGCGCCCGATGCTGCTGCGCCGGCTCGAGAAGTTCTGCGTCAGCGTGCGCGTGGTGCCCGACGTGCACCCGCGCTACATGGCGCACGGGATGACCCTGAGCGAACTCGACGGGATGCCCGTGCTCAGCGTCCGCGAGAATCCCCTCATGGGCCTGGGCGGCGCGGGCAAGCGCGTCCTCGACATCGCCGGGGCGCTCGCGGGGATCGTCCTCTTCGCGCCCCTCATGCTCGGCATCGCGCTGGCCATCCGCCTCTCCGGGCCCGGGCCGATCATCTTCCGCCAGCGCCGCGTCTCGCTGGGGGGCGAGGAGTTCCGCATCCTCAAGTTCCGCACGATGCGCCACGCGGGCGACGAGCAGGGCCCCGCCCGCTGGACGGCCCGCAACGACCCGCGCGTGACGCGCCTGGGACGGTTCCTCCGGCGCACGAGCCTCGACGAACTCCCGCAGTTGTTCAACGTCCTCGCGGGCGACATGAGCCTCGTCGGCCCGCGCCCGGAACGTCCCGAACTCATCGCCCGCTTCCGCGAGGACTGGCGCGGGTACATGCTCCGCCAGCACGTGAAGGCGGGCATGACCGGCTGGGCGCAGGTCAACGGCCTGCGGGGCGATACGAGCCTCAAGAAGCGCATCCAGCACGACCTCTTCTACGTCCGCCACTGGTCGCTGGGCTTCGACGTCAAGATCCTCTGGCTCACGATCCTCCGCGGGTTCGCCCACCCGAACGCGCACTGACGTGCCATCCCGGGGGCGGCCCGCCCGCGGCCTCCATCATCCCGGGCCGCTTTTTTCGCGCGTCTTTCCTACGATTTCCCCGTGCAGGCGCGAGCGTTCCAGGTCATCGTGATCGGCGGGGGGCACGCGGGCGTCGAGGCCGCGTGGGCGTGTGCCAACGTGTTCGCGTCCCGGGGCTTCTCGCCCCCGCAAGCGCCGCCCGTGGCGCTCGTCACGCAGGACCCCGCGAAGATCGGCGTGATGTCGTGCAACCCCGCGATCGGCGGGCTCGCGAAGGGCCAACTCGTCCGCGAGATCGACGCGCTGGGCGGGCTGATGGGGCTCGCCGCCGACGCGACGGGCATCCAGTTCAAGGTGCTGAACCAGAGCAAGGGCCCGGCGGTGCACGGCCCGCGGGCCCAGTGCGACAAGCACGCCTACGCCGAGGCCGTTCAGTCCCTCATCGCGTCGCGCCCGGAGATCGCCGTGATCGGCGGGAGCGTCGAGCGACTGCTCGTGCGGGGTGGGCGGGTCGAGGGCGTCGAGGTGCGCCTGCCCGACGGCTCGCACGCCACGCTCCACGCCCGCGCGGTCGTCCTCACCACCGGCACGTTCATGCGCGGGCTCATGCACTGCGGCGAGTCGCGCACGCCCGGCGGACGCCACGGCGAGGACCCCGCGGTGGGCATCTCCGGCGCGCTCCGAGACCTGGGCTTCGAACTCGGGCGCCTCAAGACGGGCACGCCCCCGCGCCTGCGGCGCGGGTCGATCGCGTGGGACGCGCTGGAGCCGGCGCTGGGCGACGCCACGCCCACGGCGTTCAGCGACCTCAGCGCGATGCGCACGACCCCGGGCGATGCGTTCGGCGTCGACGTGCTGCACCGCTTCCCGCTCCAGCCGCAGATCGCCTGCCGCCAGACGCGCACGACGCCCGAGGCCCACGCGCTCATCCGGGAGAACCTGCACCGGGCGCCGATGTTCAGCGGGCAGATCGAGTCCGCCGGCCCGCGCTACTGCCCGAGCATCGAGGACAAGGTCGTCCGCTTCGCCGAGCGCGACACACACGGCGTGTTCCTCGAGCCCGAGAGCCTCCGCGACGACTGGGTCTACTGCAACGGGATCTCGACGAGCCTGCCCCCAGACGTGCAGGAACGCCTCGTCCGATCGATGCCCGGGTGCGCGAACGCCGAGATTCTCCGCTACGGGTACGCGGTCGAGTACGACATGGTCCGCCCGCACCAGATCCGCGTGACGGGCGAGACGCGCCCCGTCGCGGGCCTGTATCTCGCGGGGCAGATCAACGGCACGAGCGGGTACGAAGAAGCCGCGGCCCAGGGGCTCATCGCCGGGCTCAACGCGGCGCGGGGCGCGCTGGGCGAGGGCGAGGTGGTGCTCGGGCGCGATGAGGCGTACATCGGCGTGCTCATGGACGACCTGGTGACCAAGACGCCGGTCGAGCCCTACCGCATGTTCACGAGCCGGGCCGAGCATCGGCTGTGCCTGCGGAGCGACAACGCGCCGGATCGCCTGACGCCCCTCGCACGCGACGCGGGGCTGCTGGAGGGAACGGCGCTCGGGCGGCTGCGCCTGGCGCTGTTCGAGCAGCGGCGCGAGGCGATGCGCGAGATCCAGCGGGCGATCGAGGCGTGCGGACCACGACGGGGCCTGAAAGGCCCCGCCCCACAAGACAGCCCCGCCCCACAAGACAGCCCCGCCACGCAGGACAGGCCCGCCCCCGCCGACGCCCCCGCGCCGGAGAGCAAGTCGCTCGCGGAGCGTTGTCGGTCCGACGTGTTCAGCGTGGAGGACCTGCGGGCGGCGCTCGATGGGGCGGGGCTGCTGCCGGCGGGCGTGCCGGCGCGTGTGCTCGACGCGGCGTTGCGCACGGTGCACGCCGAGCGTCGGTACGAGCCGTACATCGCGCGCGAGCGTGGCGAGGCGCGCCGGCGGGCCGATCTGGAGCATCGTCGTCTGCCCGAGGACGTGGACTACCGGGTGCTGTCGCACCTGCGGGCCGAGGCGCGCGAGGCGCTGCACCGGTTCCGCCCGCGGACGTTCGGCCAGGCCGGGCGGCTGGAGGGCGTGACGCCCGCGGACCTCACGCTGCTGGCGGTGCTGGTCGGGCGTGGGCGGGCCGCGCCGCGCGCCCCGGGCGGGCCGGGCGAGTAGGATCGACCCGTGCCGTCCGAGATTCTCCCGATGCTGACCCTCGCGCTCACCGAGAGCGAGCGGGCCGCCCTCGATCTGCTGCTGGTCATCGCCACGGCGGGTCTGGTGGTGATGCTGTTCGCGCGTCTGCGCCTTGCGACGGTGCCGGGGTATCTCATCGCGGGGGCGCTCATCGGCCCGCACGCGCTGGGGCTCGTGACGTCGGGCCAGCGGATCACCGAACTCGGGCAACTCTCGACGATCCTGCTGATGTTCATCATCGGGCTGCAACTGGACCTGACGCGCGTGCGGCTGGGCCTGGTGGCGATCATCTGGTCGGCCATCGCCGCCACGGTGATCGGCGTGTTCGTGGCCTTCCCGATCGCGTGGGCGATGACAGGCAACGCGCCGGCGTCGCTGGCCATCGCCATGGCGATGTCGGTCGCCGCGACCGCCGTGCCCCTGCGCACGCTGGAGCGCCGGCGCGAGCTGCACACCACCTACGGGCGCCTGGCCTTCGGCATCACGCTCTTCCAGGACCTGCTCGCCGTCGGCATGCTCGCGCTGCTCCCGCTGCTGGTGCTGTGGGCGGGCGTGAGCGACAGCAACCCGCTCGAAGAGGGCGGGCTGCTGCGCACCGTCGGGCGCGGGGCGATCGCCGTCGGCGGGATCATCGCGCTGGTGCTGCTCGGGCGGATCGTGTTCCCGCGGCTCCTCGCCGCCGCGGGGCACGGCGGGGGCGAGGTGCTCATCGTCGTCTCCGCCGCGGTCGCGCTCGGGGCGGCGGTCCTGTCGCGATTCCTGGGCTTCAGCCCCGAACTGGGCGCGTTCCTCGCGGGGTTCCTGCTCGCGGGCACGCCCTTCCGCCACCAGATCGCCGGGCAGTTGATCCCGATGCGCGACCTGTTCCTCGCGGTGCTGTTCACCGTCGTCGGCATGACCATCCCGATCCTGGCGGTCGCGGAGGGGTGGTGGGTGGTGCTGCTGGGGGTGGTCGCGCTGGGGGTGGTGAAGATCGTGGGGGTGGCGCTGGGGTCGTGGCTGTTCGGGGCGACGCCCCGGTTCGGGCTGCTGGCCGCCGTCACGCTCGCGCCGGCGGGCGAGTTCACGCTGGTGATGCTCGCGCAGTCGCGCGCCGCGGGCGTGCTGACCGACGAGCACGTGGGCTACGCGACCGCGGTGGTGGGGATCTCGATCATCGCGGCGCCGATCATCGTCCGCCTCGGGCACGCGGTGCGGGTGGTCGATCGCCTGCCGATGGCCCCGTGGTCGAAGGCCGCCGCGCTGCGACCCCTCGGCGAGCACCACCCGGGCGAGCAGGGCGTCACGACCACGTCGCCCGCCGACGGCGTGCACCCCCCGGCGGCGCCGACGGACGCCGAGCCCGCGCGCCCGGCGTGGTCGGTCATCATCGCCGGGTTCGGGCCCGTGGGGCGCGCGGTGGCCGACCGCCTGGAGCGCCAGGGCGCGTCGATCACGATCATCGAACTGAACCCCAAGACGATCGCGCGCCAGGCGACGCTGGGTCGGCGCGTGGTGTACGGCGACGCGTCGAGCCGGGCCGTGCTGGAATCCGCGGGGATCGAGTCGGCCCGGGCGATCATCCTGACCGCGCCCGACGAGGAGGCGATGCTCCGCGCGTGCGAGGTGGTCCGTTCACTGCGCAAGGACGTGTTCATCTCGATGCGGGCGAACGCGCTGAGTTCGGGCCTGCGGGCCAAGACCCTCGGGGCCGACCACATCACCGTCGAGGAACTGGTCACCGCCGACGCCATGTCGCGCGCGGTCGAGGCCGAGTTGATGCGCTTCGAGGACAACGCGCGACTCCGGGCCGCCGAGGGCAACCAGCCCGCGCCGATGGGCGCGGGCACGCCCGCGCCGACCCCGCCCGGGCCTACTCCTTGAGTTGCTTGAGTTCGTCGCGGAGGATCGCGGCGAGTTCGTAGTTCTCCTCGGCCAGCGCCCGCGCGAGCCGCTCCTTCAACTCCGACCGCTGGCTCACCGGGAGTTTCGGCACCAACGCCTCGCGCATCCCGCGCAGCGCCTGAACCTCGTTGCTCGCGTCGAACATCTGCGGACGCCCGGCCTCCTCGAAGTGCCGGCGCAGGACTTCCAGCCCCTCGTCGATCGCCAGAAGAGCCGCCTTGGGCTCCCCGTCCTTCACCGCCTGGCTCGCCAGCGCCCGCGTCCGCATCATCGTGATGTACGGGCGGAACTTCTCGAGCGACGTGCGGTCCTCCTCGGTCTCGGCGTGCGCGGCGATGAAATCGAGCAGGTGCAGGTTCCGGGTCGTGTCGCGGACCACGCGGTCGTAGTCCTCCAGGACCATCAACGCGATGTACCGCCGATAGTACAACTCGGCCTCGTCGCGCAGAAGCCGGCAGTCCTCTTCGTTCAGCGCCGACTTCTCGGACTTGGCCTCCTCCTCGTGGCCGGTGGAACCACTTGTGCCGTCGAGGAGTTCCTGGTAATAATCAAGGAGGCTGGTGAAACCGTGGGGGCGTTCGCCGTCGGGGCGGCCGTCGGCCCGCATCTGGAGGAGCCCCATGTCGAGGCGGACCTGCACGTAGGGCTGGCCGTCCTCCCCGACGATCAGGCGGCAGGAGAGTTGCCCGTGCTCGTAGGGCCAGTCTTGGAGAACTTTGCTGATATCCACAGATTGGTCTTTGTTTGGTTCTGGCATGGGAATCGTTGCACGAGCGTAGCAGGCGGGGAGGCATCGGGGTGCTCCAGGATGAGACGTACGATGTAAGGCTAGAACTTGAGGGAACTTGCAACAAATTCCAAAAGTACCTTGCTTTTGGCGTTGGACGTGACAGATTCATGCTGGGAGGTGGTAGAGAGAGTCCGGGCTGAAGCCTTCCCCTCCCAAGGACGATGCAACCCACGGACGGGTTCTGGCGAACAGTGTGGCATCTCCCCTATGTTTGGGAGATTCCCCTGGACGCCTGTTCGTGGTGCTGGAGGAGCGGCGATTCTCGCCGGGAAGGTGGGTTGAGACGTGAGTGCAGTGCGTTCCAGCGCCGGGGGATCACGACGCGCGTCGGGGTCTGCCCAGAGCGACCTGCAGGTCTACCTCCGGGAGATCTCCAAGACGCCTCTCCTCACCGCCGAAGAGGAGCGTGAGTACGGCTGGCGGATCATCAACGAGAACGACCCGATCGCACGCGAGCGGATGATCCGGGCGAACCTTCGCCTCGTGGTCGCGATCGCAAAGAACTACAGCGGGCGCGGGCTGTCGATGGCCGATCTGATCGAAGAGGGGAACATCGGGCTGCTCCGGGCGGTCGAGGGCTTCGACCCCGCGCAGGGCGCCCGGTTCAGCACGTACGCCTCGTGGTGGATCAAGCAGGCGATGAAGCGGGCGCTGGTGAACTCGTGCCAGCAGGTGCACGTCCCCGCCTACATGGTGGAACTGATCGCGAAGTGGAAGGTCGCGTACCGCCGGCTCGAGGCCGAGCTGGGCGCCCCGCCCACGCTCCAGGACCTCGCCCAGGCGATGGACCTCCCCCTGCACAAGGTGCGGATCATCCGTCGCGCGGTGAAGGCGATGCAGTCGGCGTCGAAGGGCGGCGTGAGCGACCGGGCCGAGCTCGTGAGCCTCAGCGAGATCATGGCCGACCCGCGCGTCGGCACGCCCCAGGACCGCGTCTTCCGCGAGGAAGAACTCTCGACCCTCCGTCGCCTGATGGACACCATCGACGAGCGCGAGGCCAAGGTGCTCCGCATGCGCTTCGGGCTCGACGGCTGCGAGCCGCTGACCCTCCGCCAGATCGCCGACGAGATCGGCATCAGCCGGGAGCGCGTCCGCCAGATCGTGGACGAAGGGCTCACCCGCCTGAACGAGCGGCTCACCGGCAAGAACGAGAAGGACGCGCCCCGCGACGAGCCCGTGCCGGCCCGCGCCTGAGTTCCTCGCCCGCGCCCGATCGCCCCACACCCCGACAGACTCGGCTCGACGCTCCCGCGCCGTGCCCAGCGCCGTGCCCAGCGCCGTGCAGGATTCGCCCTGTCCTGCTACCATCGGGCCATGCAATCGTGCTATCGCGGATCGGTCGCCCGGGGGCTCCTGAGCGCTCTCGCGGCGTGTGTGGCGATGCTCTCGCCGGGCTTCGCCTGGGCCCAGACACAGGACTTTGTCGCGCGGGTGAACAGCCACTACGCGCCGATTGACTCGTCGCGCCGCAGCGACCTCGTGCTCCTGCCGCTCATGGCGCGCATGGAGCGCCCGCCCACCGATCTGGACACCCTCGACCGGGCGGCCATCCTGCCGGCGAGCGATCCGGCGTTCGCGCCCGCGAAGGCCTGGGCGACCGCCGCCCCGCAGCGTGCCGTGATCGAGGCCCTCTCGCGCATCACGCAGGAACGCGACTGGCGCCGCGCCTACGCCTTCGGGCAGGCGTACGGCTTCGAGGGCGTGCCCCCGGAGATCATCGCCGCGGGGCTCTACACGGACATCGGCGACCCGCCCACGCTCGGGGCGGCCCGCCACGGGTACCTCCCCGCGTTCGACCGCGTGGCGCTCCTGGTCAACGTCGAGGCGTCGCGCCTGGTCGGCGAGGGCAAGGCGAGCGACGCGATCGACGTGCTGACGGACTGGGCCTACTTCTGCCGCTCGATCTGCGACCGCCAGTTCTTCGCCGAGATCGCCTGGGGGATGAACCACCTGTCGCAGGCGATGGAGCGCATCCGCGACGTGGCGTACGTGGACAGCCGCGGGCAGCGCTCGCTCGACGTGCCGCGCCTGCTGGAGCAGGTCCGTCGGCTGAGCATGACGGACTACCTCGACCTGTCGCGCCTGCAGTTCCCGATCGCCGACCGTGCGGCGGCGGAGCAGATGCTCGCGCGGGTGTACGTGCCCCGCGGGCGCGTGGACGAGGCGGTGTTCGCCCCGGCGATGGCCCGACTGGGCTCGTCGCAGCACCCGCTGCGGCTGTTCTCCGAGACGGCCCGCTGGCGCGGGGCGGCGTCGGCCCAGGCCGACTGGTTCGTCGCGAGCGAGAAGGTGGCGGGCGTGTACAACGACTGGCAGAACCGCTGGCTGTTCGACGTCTTCGACCGGCGCCAGTCCCTCCGCACCGCGTGGAGCAACGTGCAGGACGAACTCCGCTCGCTGGCGGTGCTGCAGGCGACGACGCCCGACCTGGGCCAACTCACGCCGCTGCGCCAGGTGGCGCGGGTCGAGATCGCGGGAACGCGGAGCGCGCTGGCGGTGCTGGGCACGTCGTACGAGCAGCGCGGGTTCCCGCCGCAACTCTCGGCGGTGCGTCCGCGCTGGGTGACGCAACTCGACGACGACCCGTTCAACCCCTCGCTGCGCGACCGGGGCGGGCGTCCGCCGTTCGAGTACTTCGTGCCGATGCGCGACACGCAGACGGGCGAGCGGGGCGAGCGCGTGCCGTACGAGATGGACGTGGTGACGAACGACCCGACGCGGGCGCTCTCGCTGCGGCTGACCGACGACACGTTCGTGATCTACTCGTGGGGCTCGGACAACGCGAAGAACTTCGCCCGGCGCACGCAGAACACGTCGGCGGTGGTGCAGGGCGCCGACTACCTGATCTGGCCCCCGGTCACCAGCCTCCAGCGCCAGCACCTCAAGGACCTGGGGCAACTGCGATGAGCGGGAATACCGACGCGCCCGCGACCGGCGCGCACAAGGTGGTCATCATCGGGTCCGGGCCCGCGGGCTGGACGGCCGCGATCTACGCCGCCCGCGCCAACCTGGCGCCGGTGGTCTACGTCGGCGTGCCCAAGCAGGACCCCGGGCCGGTGCTCCCGGGCGGGCAACTGATGCTGACCACCGAGGTCGAGAACTACCCGGGCTTCCCGCACGGGGTGATGGGCCCGGAGATGATGGACAAGTTCCGCGCCCAGGCGGAGCGCTTCGGGACGAAGGTGGTCGACGACGACATCGTCCGCTGCGAGTTCTCGACGCGTCCGCACACGCTCCACACGGGCGAGGGCGGGGTGGTGCGGGCGCACGCCGTCATCATCGCGACCGGGGCCACGGCGAACTGGCTGGGGCTCGAGAACGAGATGCGTCTGGCGCGTTCGGGCGGGGGCGTGTCGGCGTGCGCGGTGTGCGACGGGGCGCTCCCGATCTTCCGGGGGCAGGACGTGGCGATCGTCGGCGGGGGCGACACGGCTATGGAGGAGGGCTCGTACCTCACGAAGTTCGCCGGCACGGTGCACCTGGTCCACCGGCGCGACACGCTCCGCGCGAGCAAGATCATGCAGGAGCGGTTCCTCTCGCGCCCGAACGTGAAGACCCACTGGAACAAGGTCGTGGTCGACGTGCTTGGGGCCGACACGATCGAGGGGCTGCTGCTCGAGGACACCGTGACCAGGGCCCGGAGCACGCTGCCCGTGAAGGGGCTGTTCGTCGCCATCGGGCACACGCCCACGACGAAGTTCCTCCGCGGGAGCGGGCTGGAGTTCACCGAGAGCGGGTACCTCCTGCTGCGGTCGAGGTCGAGCCGCACGAACATCCCCGGGGTCTTCGGCGCGGGCGACGTCGCCGACAGCGAGTATCGCCAGGCCGTGACGGCGGCGGGCATGGGCTGCCAGGCCGCCCTCGACGCCGAACGCTGGCTGGCGGCCGAGGGCGTGCACTGAGCCGCCCGGGGCCTCACGCCGCGGAGACTGCGATGGCCAACACTCCCCCCAGCACGCCCCTCCGCTTGCACATCGGCGGCGAGCACGTCCGCGAGGGGTGGACGATCGTCAACGTGAAGCAGGTGCCGGGCGTCGACGTGATCGGGAGCGCGACCGACCTCTCCGCCTTCGCCGACGCGAGCGCCGACGAGGTCTACGGGTCGCACATCTACGAGCACCTGTCGTACTCCGAGGAACTGCAGAAGGCCCTGGCCGAGGCGTACCGCGTCCTCAAGCCCGGGGGCGTGTTCAAGGTGGGCGTGCCCGACCTGGCGGTCTTGTGCCGCCTGTTCCTCGAGCCCTCGCTCACGCGCGAACAGCAGTTCTTCATCATGCGGATGATCTACGGCGGGCAGACCGATCCGTGGGACTATCACAAGGGCGGGTACAGCCTGGAACTGCTGGGCGAGTTTCTCTACGCCGCCGGTTTCCGCGAGATCAGGCGGGTCCGCGACTTCGGGCTCTTCCCCGACACCACCGCGATGTCGTTCAACGGGGTGCCGATCAGCCTGAACGTGCTGGCCGTCAAGCCCCGCTGAACCCGCGTGCAAGCTTCCCCGCCCCCGGGTAGCATGTCGCCCCGTGGGAGGTCGGCGATGCGCGTGTGGCTGCTGGCGGCGTGGGCGATCGTGGCGATGTTCTGTGCGAGCACGGCCCGGGCCGATGACGAGCCGACGCGCGTCCGCGTGGGCATCTTCATCGTCCAACTGACGGAGCCCGACCTCCGCTCGGGCACGTTCGAGGGCGTGTTCTGGCTGTGGTTCCGCTGGCGGGGCGACGAGGCCCTGGACCCCATGAAGAAGTTCGAGGTGGTGGGGGGGCAGGTCGAGTCGCTCGACAACCAGGACGCCCGCACGCACGAGGGCGAGCACTACCAGATCGCCCGCGTCCGCGCGACCATCCGCCAGACCTTCGACATCTCCGGCTTCCCGCAGGACGCGCACGAACTCCGCGTCGCCGTCGAGGAAACCACCGACAGCGTGCTGGGCATCGTCTACGAGCCCGACGTGGCGAACAGCCGCCTGGAGCCCGGGGTGACGCTCTCGGGCTGGACGATCGGCGAGCCGCGCGTCGAGGCGGGCGAGAAGCGCTACGCGAGCAACTTCGGCGACCCCGCGCTGCCGACGGAGGCCGAGTCCTCGTACGCCGTGTTCTCGGTCAGCGTGCCCGTCTCGCGCCCGGGCGTGGGGTACACGCTCAAACTCTTCTGGTCGATCTACCTCTCGGTGTTCGTGGCGATCCTCGCGTTCTGGATCAAGGCGACGGACCTGGACCCGCGCTTCGGGCTGGGCATCGGGGCCGTCTTCGCGGCGATGGCGAGCGCGTACGTCATCTCCTCCACCCTGCCCGACACGAACCAGGTGACCACCGCCGACAAGGTCGTCATGTGGTCCATCGCGTTCATCGTGCTCTCGCTCATCGAGTCGACCGTCGCGCTGCTGTTCTGCCACGCCGGGAACGAGCGCACCGCGGCCCTGCTCGACAAGGCGTCGTTCGCCGTGATGGGCGCGGGGTACGTGCTCGTGAATGTCGTGCTGCTCGCGTAAGGGCGCACCAGGCGGGGGAGTTTCCATGTCCGCTCTCCCACCCTCGGCCGAGCGCGCGGAGAACTCCGGCGTCCGGCTCTGGTGCGTCGCTGCCCGCGACGCGCCGATCGTCGCGGCCTTCGCCCGCGTCCATGGCGAGACGGGCTCGACGGGCGTCCTCCGTTGGAACTGGCGCACCGCGAAGGTCGAGGTGGGCGCCTGGACGCGCCTGCGCCTCGCGGCCCATCGCTGCGCCCTCTCCCCCGACGCCGAGTTCCTGCTCTACCACGCCACCGGCGGCGACGACAGCCCCTTCCCCGGACGCTTCGGCGGCGCGTTCGCCATCTCGCGCCTGCCCTGCCTCGCCGCGCTGACCAACACCCAGACCTTCGGGCCCGCCGGCGGCGGGGTCTCGCGCGACGCCCTCTCCGAGCCCGAGCAACAACGCCTCTGGGACATCTTCGACGGCGCGCCCTTCTACGTCCGCGACGAGCACTGGCCCACGCACCTCGGGCACGCGTGGCACACCGCTCCGCCCGAAGACCAGGCGGCGTTGGAACCGCACGCCGGGCGCATCCACCTCGCGGCGAGTGCGGAGATCCCCGACGCCGCCCTGCGCGTCCACGCCGTCGTCCGCTCGCTCACCGATCGCCGGGGCGGGCATCACTGGAGCATCTGGAACGACGACCTGCGGTTCTTCATGGCGCCCGCCGGTGGCGTCACGGGAGAGCCGCGCGAGTTGCCGCGCGTCCGCTGGGCCTGCCCGGCCGGGGGCGGGCGCCTGCTGCTGGCGACGGACGACGCCAAACTCCGCGTGCTCCGCTTCGCGCACAAGACGGGAGCATCCATGGCGCACGAGGTCGAGCAGGAACACGATCTCTCGGGACTCACGCCCTGCCCCGGGCCGGCGCCCGACTGGGCGAAGGCCGGGCTGACACGCGAGTGAGCAACGCGCAAGGACTCAATGCGCGAGCGTCGCAGGGATGTGCGTCGCCGGCGCATGAGCACGCACGGGCGAAAGCGGAGAGGGGGGGATTCGAACCCCCGAAACGGTTGCCCGTTTACGCGATTTCCAGTCGCGTTCCTTCAGCCTCTCGGACACCTCTCCGGCTGGGGATCGCAACGGTAGGGGGCTTCCCGGGCAGCGGACAGCGGACATGCAAAAGGGGAGATCGGAAACCGGAACACGCCACTCTGCAGGGCGGGGCGGGGTGCGACGTCAGCGTGGGCCGCGCCGTCAGCGTTTGAGCGCGGCGGCGAGGCGTCTGCCCCACGAGCCGTGCATCGCGAGGGTGGCGACGCAGTATCCCACCCCCGCCCCCGCCACCACGTCCGACAGGTAATGCGCTCCGAACAGCACCCGCGACAGCGCCACCACGCCCAGCAGCGGCCACGCCAGCGGGGCGAGGCGCGGGTACAGCGTCGTGAGCACCACCGCCAGCACCGTCGCCGCGGACGTGTGGCTCGAGGGCATCGACCACAGGTCCGACGAGATGCCCCCGCCCAGGTCCCACGCGTGCCGTTCCACCAGCGCCGGCACGTTGTCTACCACGCGCGGGAGGGGGAACGTCTCCCAGGGCCACGTGAAGTGCACGAACGGGCGCGGCTCGGGCGTCATCGGGTCGAACGCGATCCGCGGGCGGGGCCTGCCCAGCCCCATCTTGAGCGCCTGCACGCTCAGCGAGGTCGAGAGCGCCGCCACCGCCCAGTCGAGCAGTCGCGCCCGCCGGGCGGGGTCGAGCAGGAACACGCACAGGCCCGCGATGAGCGACGAGGCCAGGTCGCCGAACTGCTGGAGGAAGTGCAGCGTCCGCCGGAGGTCGCCCCCGATCGCCAGTTCGCCCCGCTCCTGGAAGCGCTGCGCGAACCGCGCGACGTGCTCGTCCAGCGGGAGCAGCACCCCCACGAGCACCAGCGCCGTGGCGAGGACGAGCAGGGCACGCCGGGTATAGTCGCCCTGCGGCACATCGGCATCGGCGGCGGTGGTGGCAGGGGCGGTGGCGGGGGTGGGCTGTGGGGCGTTCATGGGCGTGCGGGTCGACGACAGGACGGGGCGGGGCGAAGGGCCGGGGTGGCGCGCGCGGGCCGGGGGCTGGTGGGGGCTGTGCGGGCTGGTGCTGCTGAGTCTCGCAGTGTATCTGCCGGGCCTGTGGACCATCCCCGTGGTCGATCGGGACGAGGCCCGCTTCGCCCAGGCCAGCCGCCAGATGGCCGAGAGCGGCGATTGGGTCATCCCCCGCGTGGGCGACACGCCCCGCCTGAACAAACCCCCGCTCATCTACTGGGCCCAGGGCTGGAGCGCCCGCCTCCTCACTGGCGGCGACATTCTCCGCGACGCCATCTGGATGTACCGCGTGCCGTCCGTCCTCGGGGCGATCCTGGTCGTCGTTCTCGCCTGGCGTCTCGGGTGCGCGATGTTCGATCCCCGGGTCGCCTGGGCCGGCGCCGCCCTCCTTGCCATCTGCCCCGTCATGGTCTGGGAAGCGCGCCAGGCCCGCGCCGACATGGTCATGGTCGCCTTCATCACCGCCGCGGTCTGGCTGCTGTGGGAATCCCTCCGCCGGCGCTCGCTCCTCTGCGCCCTGGGGCTCTGGATCGCGGTCGGCTTCGGCGTGCTCACCAAGGGCCCCGCGCCGCTGCTGGTGGTCGTCCCGGCGATTCTCGGGTGGTGCCTGCTGCACCGCTCCTGGGCCGGGCTGCGTGCGGCGCGCCCGCTCCTGGGGCTCGTCATCGTGGGCGCGATGGTGCTCCCGTGGGCCGGGCTCGTCGCCGCCCGCGTGGGCCTGCCCGAATACCTCGGCATCATCGCCCGCGAGACCCTCGGGCGCAGCGTCAAGGGCCAGGAAGGACACTGGGGCCCGCCTGGGTATCACGCCCTGATGGGCGTGCTCATGCTCTTCCCCGCCTCGCTCTGGCTCATCGGCGGGCTGGTCCGCGCGACCCGCACGGGGCTGCGCTGGTCCGTCGCCGACGGCGGCTGGTGGCGCCGCACGCGCCTGTCCCTCCGCACCCTGCGCGCCGGGCGCGCGTCCGAGTGTTTCCTGCTCTGCGTCGCGCTCCCCGCGTGGGTCGTCTTCGAGTTCGTGGGCACGAAACTCCCGCACTACACCATGCCGGTGTACCCGGCGCTCGCGCTGCTCTGCGCCCGCGCCGCGATGTCCTCCGCGCCCTGGCTCCGAGACTGGTGCGGGCAGGCCTGGGTCGTCGCGCTCGTCTGGGCGTGGATGCCGGTGGCGATCGGGTTCGGGGCGGCAGCGGGCGTCGTCGCCTACCTCGCCGCCGAGGGCGGGGGCGCGTGGTGGGCCTGGGGCGTCATGGGCGCCGCCGCCGCGGGCGTGCTCGTCTTCGTCGTCGAGGGACGCCGGCTCGTGATCGCCCGCGACTACACCACCCTGCTCTGGCGGGCCGCGCGCCTGTGGGGCGTCAGCGCCGCGCTGCTGGCCCTCACCCTGCCCCACGTCGGCGCGGTGTGGGTCGTGGCGCGACTGGTCGACGCCGCTCGCGCCGAAGACCCGGATGCCTCGCGCCCCATCGCCTTCGTCGACCTCCACGAGGACAGTTCCCGCTTCCTCACGCGCGGCCGAGCGGCCTGGCTCCGCGGGCCCGACGTGGACCGGTTCATCCGGGATCATCCCGACGCGCTCGTCGTCATGCCCGCCGAGGTGGCGTCCAGGTGGGACAACCTCCGCACGCTGCACACCGTCACCGGCGTCAACTACTCCAAGGGCCATCGCGGCACCTGGGTCCTCGTGGAGCACACCCCGTGAGCGACGCCGTGCCCACGCCCAGCGGGCTGCTCCTCATCGACAAGGACCGCGGGCCCACGTCCATGCGCGTCTGCGCCGACATCCGCCGGCGCCTGCGCCTCGCCGGAGCGCCCAAGCGCGTCAAGGTCGGGCACGCCGGCACCCTCGACCCGCTCGCGACGGGCCTGCTCGTCGTCATGGTCGGACGCGCCACGCGCCTCTGCGACGCCCTGATGGCCGGCGAAAAGGCCTACGACGCCGAGATCGACCTCTCCGCACGCACCCCCACCGACGACGCCGAGGGCGCCCGCGAAGAATTCCCCGTCGACACCCCGCCCACCCGCGCGCAGGTCGAAGCCGCCCTCGCCGCCTTCGTCGGCACGATCTCCCAGACTCCCCCGGCCTATTCCGCCGTCCACGTCGGCGGACGCCGCGCCTACGCCCTCGCCCGCGACGGACGGGCCCCCGTCCTCGAACCTCGCACCGTCGTCATCCACGCGCTCCGCCTCACCGCGTTCGACTGGCCACTCGCCCGCGTCGAGATCGACTGCGCCAAGGGCGTCTACATCCGCAGTCTCGCCCGCGACCTGGGCACGGCCCTCGCCACCGGCGGCATGCTCGCCTCGCTCCGACGCACCCGCGTCGGCGCTTTCCGCATCCACGACGCCGTCCGCCTCGCCGACCTGCCCGAGGTGCTCGAACAGCGCCACCTCCTCCCCTGGGAGCACCTCAAGCCCGCCGGATCGCCCCCGGCGTGACGTCGAACGTCCCCGCCGTGCTCTCCACCCGGCACGTCCCCGCCCGCCGCAGTTCGCCGGGCAGGTCCGTCACGCGCGCGTGCAGCGTGCGCGAGCCGCCTGGCGTCGTCAGGTCGATCGTCACCACGCCCCGCTCCGCCAGGTAGCCCGCGAGCGCGACCGCGCGGTCCTGCGCCGTGGGCTGGTCGAACGCGGGCGGCGCGTCAGGCATCGTCCTGCTCTTCGCGCGATCCCGGCGTGCCGGCGTCCTCGTCCTGGGGCGTCGACACGCCCCCGGGCCGCCACAGTTCCTCGGGGTCCTGCGCGTCGCACACCCGGCGCATCGTCAGGTACAGCAGCGTCCCACCCGAGAACCAGAAACTCACGACATAGGCCCCCAGCGCGAGCGCCGGCACCGCGGCCCAGAACCGCAGCGCCGCCCCGGCCAGGCGCGTGCCGGGCGGGTTCGCCACCGCCTCGGGCGGCTCGGCGTGCCGGTGCTCCCCCGTCGCGAGCGCGCGGAACGCCTCGCCCCGTTCCTCGGGCAGGAGCGCCGTGGTCGTGGCGGCCGTCAGACGCTGCGCGCCCGCCAGCACCAGGTCCAGCGCGATCACCACCAGCGACAGTTGCAGCAGCAGAATCAGCACGTACAGCGCCAGCCGCCCAGGGCGGGCGAGCGCGTACGCGAGGCTCCGCTGCACCGCGTCGATCGCGTCGGTGCCCTCGCAGACCACCGCAGGCACGAGCATCGGCGCTCCCAGGCACAGCGCCAGCGACACCACGACCACCAGCAGCCCCGCGAGCAGCGCCACTCCGTACAGCACGCCCCCGAGCGCGTCAAGATAGTCGTACGCGAACAGCACCCGCCCCGCCAGCGCGAGCACCACGCACACGACCGCGAGCACCAGCGCCGGCGCCAGGATCACCGTGGCCAGCGAGATCGGCTTCGCCAGCGCCATCGCCAGCGCCCGCGTCCAGGGCGCCCGCGTGCCCAGTGCGTGCTCCTCCGCCGCCAGTCGCGCGATCGCCCCGCCCAGGATGCCGAACACCGCGAGCGCCGGCAGCGCGATCGCCGCCACGCTCCACGGCGCATTGCGGAAGGCCTGGAGCGGCGCGCCCACCAGCAGGTCGGCGAGGGCGAGCATCGCGTCGTGCGGCTCGAGGTCCAGCAGCGCCATCCGGAAGTCCGCCAGCGCGTGCGAGCCCAGGTTCGCCAGCGTCCGCGCGGGCGCCGCGTCGTCGGACAGCCACAGCCCGGGCAGTTGCGTCAGCAGGCCCAGCAGCACCAGCAGGATCGTCGCCAGCCCGAGACGCGCGGGCCGCAGCGCCAGCCGGGCGCTGCGCAGCAGCACCGGCCACGCCAGCGTGCCGGCGATCTCCTCGAACGACGGGGCCTGGGGTCGGAAGCGGCTCATGCTGAGGGTCCCACGATGGGGCATTATGGCAGGTGTCGGGGTCGTCGTCGCGCCAGCCGGTGCCTGCCCCGCCTCCCTCCGTATCATCCGCTCCATGACGCGTGCCGCGCTCCGCTGGACCCTCATCCTCACGTGCCTCCTGGTCGTCGGTCCCGGCGCGATGTTCGCCCTCGCCCGCGTCCACGACGCCGACGCCGGGCCCGCCGCCACACTCCTGCTCAACGATCACGCCCTGGGCGCGATCTTCGGCATGGTCCTCACCCTCGTCGGCGCCGTGCTCGCCGGGGTCTGCGGGGCCCGGTTCTTCTCGCTGAACACCGGGTGCCTGTGCGCGGGCCTGGTCCTCGCCTGGGGGCGCTGGGGGCTGGGCACGCTCGAGGACCTTGTGCGCCGCGCGGGCGACGCCTCTCCGCTGGGCTGGCTCGCCGCCGAGAACGTGCTCGTCGTCACGCTCGCCCTCGCCCTCGCTCTGGGCATGGGCATCCTGAGCGCGAAGCAGCAGGGCGGGGCGAAGCCGGGCTGGTTCTGGCTCTTCGCGCGGGCCGAGGGTTCCGGACGCGACGCGGGCAACGCGCGTGTCGGGCTCGCCGCGGGGCTCGCCGCGGGCGCCGTCGCGCTGGTCCTGATGTCCTGGCTCATCGCCGCCAACGGGATGCGCGGGCAGACGCTCATGGCCGCCGCCCTGGGGGCGTTGGCCTGCGGCGCCGCCGGGCAACTGGTCGCGTCGTCGCTCCGCACGACGCTGACCCCCGCCGCGGTGGTCGGCGTCGTCCTCGTGGTCGCCGGGCTCGCGCCGATCATCGCGACGTTCTTGCACGGGGATCGGGTGGTCGAGGCCGTGTACCAGGCCCGCGTCTTCGGCCCGGCCATGCCCCTCTCGCTCGACTGGGCCGCGGGCGCCCTCCTGGGGGCCCCCATCGGGCTCTCCTGGGCCGGCGCCATGGTCGACGCCCGCGCCACCGACGAGTGAAGGTTCCGCTACCCGTTCCGCCGTCGAATCCGCCGCCCGCCCCGCCGCGAACTCACGGCGTGGACCGCGAGAACTCCCTACCGTCCCGCACCGAACCCCTCTCCCCGCCCCTCGGAGGATTGATGACGCAGAAGACCCGTCGCAACAGCACCCGGGCCGGCGCCAAGCCCGCCACGCCCCCGGCGCGCGCCGCGGCGAAGGCTCCGCCCGCCCGGGCCGCGGGGATGCCCGACGTCCAGTCCTCCGCCGACGTCCGCAACATCGCCATCGACCGCGTCGGCGTCAAGGACATCACCTACCCCATCACCCTCCGCACCCGCGATGGGGGCACCCAGACCACCGTCGCCAAGGTCAACATGTACGTCGCCCTCCCGCACTACCAGAAGGGCACGCACATGTCCCGCTTCCTCGAAGTCCTCAACGACCACACCGCCGAGCCCATCCGCCCCGACCGCATCCCCGCCCTCACCCGCGCCATCTGCGGGCGACTCAACGCCGAGGTCGCCCACTTCGAGGCCCGCTTCACCTACTTCATCAAGAAGCCCGCCCCCGTCACCGGCCAGGTCGGCCTCATGGACTACGAGGTCACCTTCGAATGCACCGCCAACGGCGACGACGACTTCATCATGGGCGTCGCCGCCCCCGCCACCAGCCTCTGCCCCTGCTCCAAGGAGATCAGCGCCTACGGCGCCCACAACCAGCGCTGCCGCATCGAGGCCAAGGTCAAGTTCGGCAGCATGATGTGGATCGAGGACCTCGTCGAAACGCTCGAAGCCGCCGCCAGTTGCCCCGTCTTCGCCGTCCTCAAGCGCCCGGACGAAAAGTGGGTCACCGAGCGCGCCTACGAGAACCCCAAGTTCGTCGAGGACATCGTCCGCGACCTCGCCCTCGGGCTCGAACGCGACTCCCGCGTCTCGTGGTACTCCATCAACTCCGAGAACTTCGAGTCCATCCACAACCACAACGCCTACGCCCAGATCACCCGCGCCAAGGACACCCCCAAGGGTTCCCGGTAGCCCGCGCACGCCGGTGATCCGGGCTCGCGAGCGACAGTGCCGATGGTTCCCGTCGCGCGCTCCCGTTGGCCGATGCTATCGTCGGCGTGTCCCTCAAAGTCCTCATTCCGAGCATGTTCCAGCGCCGGGTCCTCCTCCTGGCGGTGCTCTTTGTGCTGGGCCTGACCCCCCTGGGCGTCCAGGTCGCCCGCCTGACCCTCGTCCAGGGGGCCGACCTCCGCGCCGCCGCCGAGTCCCGCCTGACCCGCAGCCAGCAGACGCCCACCGTCCGCGGGCGCATCGTTGACCGCAAGGGGCGCGTCCTCGCCCAGGACCGACCCCGGTTCGATCTCGCGGTCGACTTCCGCGTGATCGACGGCTCGTGGGCCGAGGACCAGGCCCGCCGGGCCGCCGCCCGCAGCGCCGGCACGTCCTGGGGAGGCCTGAGCCGCGAGGCCCGCGAAGCCCTCGTCGACCGTCACCGCCCGATCTACCTCGCCCACCTCGACGCCGCGTGGAACCGCCTGGCGGAAGTGGGGGGCGTCTCGCGTGCCGAACTCGACGCCTCGCGCGACCGCGTGATCTCGATGGTCACCAGCCGCCAGGACGCCGTCTCCGCCGCCCGCCTCGCCCAGGAGCAGGAGCGGGCCGCCGGCCGGACCCTCTCCGACCGCGACGAGCGCGCCATGCGCCGGCGCGCCGAGGCGCCGATCGCCGAACGCTACCGCCCGCACGTGGTCATCGCCCGCGTCGACGACGAACGCGGCTTCCGTGCCATCGCCCTCCGCGAGGAAGAACGCGACCTCGAGATGCCCGCCTCCGACGACCGCCTGGGCGACGCCCGGCGCGTCTCCACCGACACCGTGCCCGTCGTGCCCGGGCTCGAAGTTCGCGACAGCGGCGAGCGCGACTACCCCAACGAGACCGTCCGCGTCCGGGTGCCGCGCGACGCCTTCCCCTCCCCCGTCCGCGCCGACTCGCCCTTGGACCTGGAGGTCACCGGCGTCGCCTGCCACATCCTCGGCACGCTCCGCGAGACCGTCTACCAGACCATGAAAGGCGACCCCGCCGCCGGCACGATCGACGTCGTCGGCGACGCCGACCGCCGGCGCGAGTTCCTCCGCGCCAACCCCGCCCTCGAGGCCAAGGCCCGCGAGGGGCTCGGCGTCGACCGCGGCGCCTACCGCGACGCCGACCGCATCGGCGCCAGCGGGCTCGAACACGCCTACGAGCATCAACTCCGCGGGCTCCGCGGCGTGCGCACCACCCGCGTCGACTCCGGCGAACGCATCTTCGTCCCCCCCGAGCCGGGCAACGACGTCCGCCTCACCCTCGATATCGACCTCCAGGCACGCGTCCAGGCCCTCATGGACCCGCGCCTCGGGCTCGCCCGCGTCCAGGCCTGGCACAAGCAGGAGAGCGCCACCAAGCCCATCGGCGCCGACCTCTCCGGCGCCGCCGTCATCCTCGACGTCGACACCGGCGACATCCTCGCCCTCGTCTCCACGCCCACCTACACCCGACGCGAGTGGATGGAAGAACGCGAACGTCTGGCCGCCGACCTCGTCGCCACCCCGCTCATCAACCGCGCCACCGGCAAGTTCTACACCCCGGGCTCGATCGTCAAGCCCGTCATCCTCGTCGAGGCCGTCGCCCGCGGCGTATACGACCCCTCCCAGACCATCGCCTGCACCGGGCACCTCTACGAGCGCCAGCCCAACGCCTACCGCTGCTGGATCTACAAGCGCTTCATGACCACCCACTCCGCCACCCTCGGGCACGACCCCGGGCCCGAAGAGGCCACCATGGTCTCCTGCAACATCTTCTTCTTCACCCTCGGCCGGCGCCTGGGCCCCGAGGGCGTCATCGCCGCCTACCGCGAGTTCGGCGTCGGGCGCATCTTCGGCCTGGGCGTCGGGGGCGAATCCCCCGGCGCGATGGGCTTCCGCGCCGACACGCCCCTCCTGGGACTCGGCGTCGGCGACGCCACCCAGATGGGCATCGGCCAGGGGCCCATCACCTGGACGCCACTCCACGCCGCCCAGGCCTACGCCACCCTCGCCCGCGAGGGCGTCTGGGTCCACCCGCGCATCGTCCTGGGCGCCTCTCGCCCCGAGCCCGCCGACCTCGGCCTCGACCGGCGCGCCGTCCGCGCCGCCATGGAGGGCCTGCGCCTCAGCGTCGCCGACCGGCGCGGCACCGGACGCCTCATCACCACCGAGCGTGGCGAGGAACCCATCTTCAACGCCTCGGGCGTCCGCGTCTGGGGCAAGACCGGCACCGCCCAGGCCCCGCGCGTCTTCTCCCGCGACGACCCCCCAGAACTCCTCGAAGAGGGCGACCACTCCTGGTTCGTCGTCCTCGCCGGACGCGACCGCCCGCGCTACGTCATCTCCGTCGTCGTCGACTTCGGCGGGAGCGGCGGCAAGGTCTCCGGGCCCATCGCCAACCAGATCATCCACGCCCTCATCGCGGAGGGCTACCTGTGACCCACGGACACGCCGCGTGAGTTACGTCCACACCAACCAGGGCGTGATCATGCCCGTCCACAAGGTGCGCGCCGTCGCCGGCGCGCTCGTCCGCGCCGGCCCGGCCTGGCTCACCGTCGGCGCCTCCCTGGGCCTCTGCCTCATCGGCCTCCACGCCATCGACGTCGGCTCGGGCGTCGGCACGCGCGGGCTCACCGAGCTGGGCCCCCTCGCCTCGCGCCAGGCCGTCTTCGTCGGCGCGGGTGTTCTCGCCGGCGTCGGCATCGCCCTCCCGCACTACCGCCTCCTCGGCTACGCCTCCTGGGCCCTCTTCGGGCTCGCGCTCGCGCTCCTCATCTTCCTCCTCCTCCCCTTCGTCCCCGCCTTCATCGTCCGCCCACGCAACGGCGCCCGCAGTTGGATCGACCTCGGCGCCGCCGACCTCCAGCCCAGCGAACTCATGAAGATCGCCTGGGTCATGGCCCTCGCCTGGTACCTCCGCTACAAGGCCAACCACCGCACGCTCCTGGGCCTGCTCCCGCCCGCCCTCATCACCGGCCTGCCCGTCGCCCTCATCGTCCTCCAGCCCGACCTCGGCACCGCCCTCCTCTTCATCCCCGCCCTCTTCGCCGTCCTCGTCGCCGCCGGCGCCAAGTTGTGGCACCTGGGGCTCATCGTCCTCCTCGCCGCCCTCGCCGCCCCCGCCGCCTACCCCTGGCTCATGCCCCACCAGAAGGCACGCCTCGCCGGCATGCTCATGCAGGCCCGCGGCGACGACAGCGCCGACCAGGACATCAACATGCAGTCCTCCACCGCCAAACGCCTCGTCGGCGCGGGCGGCGCCGCCGGCGCGGGCGAATCCATGTCCCGCGTCCTCGTCCGCTACAACGCCCTCCCCGAACGTCACAACGACATGGTCTTCGCCGTCGTCGTCAACCGCTTCGGCCTGTTCGGCGCGATCCTCGTCATCGCCCTCTACGCCCTCTGGGGCGTCGGCGCCTTCTGGACCGCCGCCCTCTGCCGCGAGCCCTTCGGACGCCTCGTCCCCGTCGGGCTCGCCGCCTTCATCGGAACCCAGGCCTTCATCAACATCGGCATGAACGTCGGCCTCCTCCCCATCATCGGCATCACCCTCCCCTTCGTCAGCCACGGCGGGTCGAGCATGGTCACCTCCTGGCTCATGACCGCCATCGTCTGGTCCATCGCCATGCGCCGCCCGCGCGTCACCGTCCGCAAGAGTTTCGAGTGGGACGACGGGGCGTGATTGGGGGCGGGGCATACGCTGGGCCGATGCGCGACCAGCACCAACCGCCCAACCCCCGCGCCCCGATTGACTTCGCCCTCGCCTCCGTCCAGCCTCTCACGCCCCCCGCGTGGTTCGCCACCGAGGCCGCCGCCCTTGGCGTCGAGTTCGACGCCGACGACCTCCCCCGCCTCGGACGCTTCCTCGCGATGATCCTCCACGCCAACGCCCACGCCAACCTCACCAGCATCACCGAACCCGACGACGCCTGGCGACGACACGTCCTCGACTCGCTCTCGCTCCTCGCCGTCCTCAGCGACCTCGCCCCCGGGTCCCGCGTCGCCGACGTCGGCACCGGCGCCGGCCTGCCCGGCATGGTCCTCGCCATCGTCCTCCCGCACCTGCGCTTCACCCTCATGGACGCCACCGACAAAAAAGTCGCCTTCGTCCGCCAGGCCGCCGACGCCCTCGGGCTCACCAACGTCACCGCCGTCCGCGTCCGCGCCGAGGACGCCGGCCAGGACCGGGGCGAAAAGACCGGCTCGGGCCGCCTCGGCGGGCACCGCGAGCAGTACGACGCCGTCGTCGCCCGCGCCGTCGGCCCGCTCCGCGTCCTCGCCGAACTCACCGTCCCCCTCGCCAAGGCCCCCGCCGAGGGACAGCCGGGCGGCATCATCGCCCTCATCAAGGGCGAGCGCGCCCCGCAGGAACTCGACGAAGCCGCCGGCGCCCTCCGCATCCTCAAGGCCTCCCACGCAGCCACCCTCGACACGCCCACCGGACGCATCGTCGTCCTCGCCAAGGACGCCCGCACGCCCCGCATGTACCCGCGCCGCGACGGCGAGCCCAAGCGCGCACCCCTCGCCTAGACGCCGCATTCCCTCGGGGGTCACGCCCTGCTCTCGCTCCTTGTCCTCTACGCCACGCTCTTCGCCTGCGCCGCCGCCATCGGCGTCCTCGTCTACCGCTACGACCTCTACGACAAGGAGCCCCCGCTCCCCCTCGCCGTCGCCCTCGTCCTCGGCGCAGCCTCCATCTGGCTCGCCGGCCAACTCCAGGGCCTGCTCATCCGCGTCACCGTCGACGTGTACCACCAGGCCGCCGGCAACACCCTCTGGGCTCTCTACGCCGGCGTCACCGAAGAGGTCGGCAAGGTCCTCGCCGTGCTCGCCGTCATGGTCCTCTTCCGCCGCCATTTCAACGACCCGCTCGACGGGCTGATCTACGGCAGTTTCGCCGGGCTCGGCGCCGCCATCGAAGAGTCCATCGCCGTCCTCGGCTTCGCCGACGGCGCCATCCTCCTCCCGGGACAGGAGCCCGTCCGCCTCGCCGGCCACCTCATCATGGGCGGCATCGGCGGCTTCGGCCTGGGCATGCGCCCCCTCGGCGTCCGCCGCTGGTACCTCTGGGCCCTCGCCACCCTCGCCGGCGCCGCCCTCCTCCACACCCTCTGGGACGTCGTCGCCTTCGACGCCCACGACCGCGCCGATCTCCACGGACGCGCCACCGCCTGGCACACCGCCTCCGGCGTCGTCCTCATGCTCGTCGGCATGATCGCCTTCCGCTGGCTCGTGCTCCGCGGCGCCGCCCACTCCAGGCGCGTCTTCGACCCCGCCACCGCCGATCGGGCGGCCGCCCGGCCACCCCGCCCTACGCTCGACCCGTGACCCGCTCCGCGGCCGACATCCTCGGGCACGCCGGGCCCATCGCCGCCCACCTCGGCCCCGCCTTCGAGGCCCGCACCGAGCAGGGCGCCATGGCACGCGCCGTCGAAGACGCCTTCGCCGCCCGCGCCCACCTCCTCGTCGAAGCAGGCACCGGCGTCGGCAAGAGCTACGCCTACCTCGTCCCCGCTATCCGCCGCTGCCTCGAACACAACGAAAAAGTCGTCGTCGCCACCAACACCATCGCCCTCCAGGAGCAACTCGTCGAGCACGACGTCCCCCTCCTCATCGCACTCCTCTGCCCGCCCCCCGCCGAGCCCGACCAGCCCCCGCCCGTGCGCCCCGTCCTCGTCAAGGGGCGGGGCAACTACCTCAGCGTCCGCCGCCTCATGCTCGCCTCGCAGCGCCAGGACCGCCTCTTCGCCGACGCCGGCGCACGCCGTTCCCTCCACGTCATCGAGGACTGGGCCTCCACCACCCGCGACGGCACGCTCCGCACGCTCCCCCCGCTCGAACGCCACGGCGTGTGGGACAAGGTCCAGTCCGACTCCGGCAACTGCATGGGCCGCAAGTGCCCGACCTACGCGCAGTGCTTCTACCAGGCCGCCCGCGCCCAGGTCGAGCACGCCAACCTCTTCATCACCAACCACGCCCTCTTCTTCGCCGACCTCCAGTTGCGCTCGCAGGACGCCGGAATCCTCCCCGACTACGACCACGTCGTCCTCGACGAAGGGCACGGCGTCGAAGACGCCGCCAGCGATCACTTCGGCGTCCACCTCTCCGAAGGCCGCGTCGCCCACCTCCTCTCCTCCCTCCACGCGCCCCGCGCCGGCAAGGGCTACCTCGCCCACGCCGCCCTCGCCGTCGGCGACGCAGGTCGCGTCGCCTCCGCCGTTCGCGCCGTCGACGACGCCCTCGACGCCTCCCGCGCCTTCTTCGATTCCCTCCGCCGCCTCACCGGCGCCTCCAACGACCCCTGGACCGCCCGCGCCCCGCGGGGCGCGAGCGCCGGCGGCCCCGACGACCCCCGCTCCGTCCGCCTCCGCGAACCCCACGCCGTCGACAACCACCTCACCCCCGCCATGCGCGAACTCGCCCTCCGCCTCAAGAGCCTCCGCGAGGGCGTCTCCGGTGACGAAGACCGCTACGAACTCAACGGCTACGCCGTCCGCGCCGAACTCATCGCCGAGAACGCCGAGACCCTCGTCACCCAGTCGCTCCCGGGCTACGCCTACTGGGCCGAGGTCGGCTCGTCCTCCGACGACGGGCCCCGCGCCGCCCGTGTCACCTTCGCCTGCGCCCCCATCGAGGTCGGACCCCTCCTCCGCGACCGCCTCTTCCGCGCCGACACCTCCGTCGTCGTCACCAGCGCCACCCTCGCCACCCGCGGCTCGGGCGCCGAAGAACGCACCGCCGCCGACGCCTTCGCCCACGTCCGCGCGCGACTGGGATGCGACGGCGCCGCCTGCCTCCAGCTCGGCAGCCCCTTCGACTTCGCCCGCCAGATGGAAGTCCACCTCGGCGCCCCCGCCGACCGACGCGCCGACGACCCCGCACGCGACCCCCTCTCCGTGCTCTCCCGCGACGTGCTGCACCACGTCCGCGCCACCGAGGGCGGCGCCTTCGTCCTCTTCACCTCCTTCGCCGCCCTCCGCCGCTGCGCCGCCGAGATCACCCCCGTCCTCGCCCGCGAGGGGTACGACGTCCTCGCCCAGGGGCGCGACGGCTCGCGCACCGAGATCCTCGCCCGCTTCCGCGCCAGCCCCCGCGCCGTCCTCCTCGGGGCCGCCTCCTTCTGGCAGGGCGTCGATGTCCGCGGGCGCGCCCTCCGCAACGTCATCATCACCAAACTCCCCTTCGAGCCCCCCGACCGCCCCATCACCCAGGCGCGGGGCGAACTCATCGCGGCCCGCGGCGGAAACGCCTTCATGGAAGACGCCCTCCCCCGCGCCGTCATCCGCTTCAAGCAAGGGCTCGGTCGCCTCATCCGCAGCGCGACCGACCGCGGCCGCGTCGTCGTCCTCGACGACCGCATCGCCACCGCCCGCTACGGCCGCCTCTTCCTCGCCGCACTCCCCGAGGGCACCCGCCTCGTCCGCTACGGGCCCGACGGCGAGATCGAGTCGCGGATCGGCGAATAGTCGGTGGATGTTCGGGGGCCGCGGGCGCTATCGTCCGCGTTCAGGAGCAACCTCCCATGCTGGGACGCGTCTTCAAGGCGTACGACATCCGAGGCACCTACCCCGACCTGCTCAACGACGCGATGGCGTGGCAGATCGGCTACGGCGCGAGCAAGTACCTCCTTGCCGACGCCGCCGCCGCCGGCGAATCCACGCCCATGATGCGCAACGTCGTCGTCGGACGCGACATGCGCGCCAGCAGCCCCTCCCTCGCCAAGCAACTCATCCAGGGCATCCGCGACCAGGGCGGCGACGTCATCGACATCGGCCTCTGCGATACCTCGATGATCTACTTCGCCATCAACCACCTCGACTGCGCGGGCGGGATCATGGTCACCGCCAGCCACAACCCCCCGAACTACAACGGCTTCAAGATCAGCGCCCGCAAGGCCAAGCCCGTCGGCGAATCCACCGGGCTCGCCGAGATCCGCAAGCACGCCGCGATGGTCGACCGCACGTCCCTCGCGAAGCAGAGCGGGCGCAGCGAAGAGCGCGACCTCTGGCCCGCGTACGCCAGGCACGTGCGCAGCTTCCTCGACCTCGCCCCGGGAAAGAAACTCAAGGTCGTCATCGACGCCAGCAACGGCATGGCCGGCACGATGATCCCCAAGGTCTTCGGCAAGGACAGCCCGCTCGGCCCCGTGCCAGGGCTCGAGATCATCCCCCTGCACTTCGACAACACCAAGAACCAGTTCGTCCACGAGCCCAACCCCCTCGTCGCCGCCAACATGAAGTGGACCCAGGACGCCGTCCTCGCCCACAAGGCCGACGTCGGCTTCTGCTACGACGGCGACGCCGACCGCTGCATGGCCGTCGACGAGAAGGGCCGCATCGTCGGCTGCGACCACCTCACGGGCGTCCTCGCCAAGCACTTCCTCGCCCAGCACCCGGGCATGGGCATCGCCTACGACCTCCGCTCCACCAAGGCCGTCGAGGAGGACGTCCTCAAGGCCGGCGGACGCCCCATCCGCGGACGCGTCGGGCACGTCTTCATGAAGCAGGCGATGGCGGCCCACAACTGCGTCTTCGGCGGCGAGCTCTCCGGTCACTTCTACTTCGCCCGCAACTTCAACGCCGACAGCGGCGCCATCGCCATGTGCTCGCTCCTCACCGTCCTCTCCCGCAGCGGGAAGCACCTCAGCGACCTCGTCCGCCCCATGGCACGCTACGCCCAGAGCGGGGAGATCAACTTCCAGGTCGAGGACAAGGACGCCGTCATCGCCGAACTCCGCGAGGACTACGGCCCGGGCACCGAGGCCGACGGCGTCATCGACGACCTCGACGGCATCACCATCGACTGCTTCAAGAACCACGGCTGGTGGGCCAACATCCGCAAGAGCAACACCGAACCCCTCCTCCGCCTCAACCTCGAAGCCCGCGACCGCGCCACCCTCGACCGCATGGTCGACGCCATCTCCCCGCGCCTGGGAACCCGCGTCGATCACTAGCCCGCGCCTGTCGCCGGGCGTGCCCCGCCCCGCGCGCCGATCGCGGGTATCGTCTGGCAGGAGAGAGTGGGCGTGGGGGCGTAATCACCCGTGATCCTCAGCGAGTTCCTCGACCACTGGGCCCTGCACGAGAACCCCTTCAAGGGTGAAGAGGCCCGCTCCGACCACGTCTTCGCCCGTCTCTGCGACGGCGCCGACGCCCCGCGCGTCGACGTCGAGTCCCGCACCACCGAGTTCCGCCCCGTCCCCCTCCACGGCACCTTCCACGCCGAGTTCGAGAAGATCCTCGGCGACCTCCGCCGCCCCTCCGGCTCCGTCGTCTTCGGCGAGAAGGGCAGCGGCAAGACCGCCATCCGCCTCCAGGTCTCCCGGCGCATCGACGAGTTCAACGCCTCCAACCCCGGCGCCAAGATCCTCCTCGTCGCCTACGACGACCTCAACACCACGCTCGACCAGTTGCACGAGCGCCTCGGCGGCAAAGCGCCGCTCGACTCGCTCATGAAGGTCCGCATGGTCGATCACCTCGACGCGATCCTCCACCGCGTCGTCCCGCGCCTCACCGACGCGCTCCTGGGCGAGCAGGGCCCCGAGTCGCCCGTCGCGCTGGGCGACGGCCCGCCCGCCCACAAGCGCCTCGACACCCCCACCCGACGCGACGCGCTCCTCCTCCAGGCCCTCTACGACCGCCCGCCCCACGCCCCGCAGCGCACCGCCCGCCTCCGCTCCAGACTCCGCCTGCTGCCCCCGGGCAGCGCCATCTGGGGACGCCTCACCCTCGTGCTCGTCCCGCTCCTCATCGTCGCCGCGTGGTGGTGGGGGAAGAACCTGCTGCTCGCGCGCGCGCCCGACGCCACGCCCCGCATCGAGCCCGAGTGGGCCGACTGGGGGCTCGCCGGCATGGCGGCGTTGTACGCCATGCTCGCCCTCAAGATCGGCGTCTGGGACCGCATCGCGCTCCTGCGCCAGGCCCACCGCGTCCGGCGTCAGATCCGCGTGGTCGGGCGGGGCGACATCTCCTACGCCGGGTCGCTCCGCCACCTCCCGCGCTGGTACCGCGAAGCCGCCCACCTGCCCGTCACGGATTCCGACGAGGCCCGCTTCGAGATGATCGCGCGTCTCCGGGGCGTGCTCCGCCCCTTCGGCTACGCCGGCATCGTCGTCGTCATCGACCGCGTCGACGAGCCGACGATCGTCAACGGCGACCCCGAACGCATGAAGGCCGTCGTGTGGCCGCTGCTGAACAACAAGTTCCTCCAGCAGGAGGGGCTGGGCGTCAAGATGCTCCTGCCGATGGAACTCCGCCACGCTGTGTTCCGCGAGAGCAGCGCGTTCTTCCAGGCGGCCCGCCTCGACAAGCAGAGCATGGTCGAGCGCCTGTCGTGGACCGGACAGACGCTGCACGACCTGTGCGAGTCGCGCCTGAACGCCTGCCGCAAGCCGGGGACGGGGAACATCAAGCTCATCGACCTCTTCGCGGAGGATGTGACGACGCAGGAGCTGAGCGAGGCGCTGGAGCGCGTGCACCAGCCCCGCGACGCGTTCAAGCTGCTGTACCGGTGCATGAGCGAGCACTGCGCGTCGCTGACGCGGGGCGAGGCGCAGTGGCGCATCCCGCGCCACGTCCTGACGAACGTCGTGAAGCACGAGACCGAGCGCGTGCAGCAGATGCACCGCGGCATCCGCCCCGCCTGAACGCCGTTCACGCCCGCGCTCCGCGACCGACGCCCGATGCCAGAAGCATGAGCCCCGCGGCCGCCGCCGGGGCCGCCAGCAGCGTCCACGCGCCCGGGTGCTGGAAGTACGCGGCCGCCCCCGCGGCGGCACCGAGCGCCAGCAGCCCGCCCGCGCGGGGCCAGCGCCACGGCACCATCGCGACGACGAGAATCCCCGCGAGGATCGACCCCCCGGGGAGCAGGGCCGAGGCGCCCTCGCTGACGAAGTGCATGCCGATGAACCACGCCCAGAACGCGGCCCACGCCAGCAGCACGCCGCGGGCGCCCAGGAGGAGCCAGCGGCGTGCGCCGGGCGTGCCGGCGGGTGTCTCCGGTGCCGGCCTGTCGGGAGCGGGCGTGGGTGGCAACGGGGGCAACGGGGGCGTGGGGGGCGTGGGGGGCGTGGCCATGGGAATCTCCGAGTATAGTATACGCTAACTTACTGGGAAGATCATGGGACGGGTTTCAGGGAACGCGGGTCGCGTGGAACTCTGAGCCGGGGCCGACGCCGCCTTACCTGTCCCGTGTCCTGATGGGGTGGGCATGTGTCTTGTGGGGCGAGACCTTTCCAGGCCCCGCCTTCCCTCCCATCTCATCCTCCTGAATGCCCACGATGAGCGACGTCCTCGTCGCGAATCGTGGCGCTCCCCCCGCCCGTCGCACCCATCCTCCCCGCCCGCAGGGCGCACGCCCGTTGCCAGAGGCGCGGCGAGTCTTCGAGCCCGCCTCTGGAACCCAGCCCCCAACCACCCCGCCCCCTTGGGGCGACGAGCAATCCCAACCTGCACCCACACCCAACCCACCGGCCTCCCCAAACCCCCCCCCCAATGCCCAATGCCCAATGCCCAATGCCCAATGCCAATGCCCAATGCCTCCTTCCTGTGGCTTGTGCTTTGCCTTGCTGGGGCGGGGCCTTTCCAGGCCCCGTCTTCCCTCCCTTCCCCACTCCACCACTCCACCACTCCACCACTCGACCACTCGACCACTCCGCCACTTCCTCTCCTCCCCGCCCGCAGGGCGCACGACCGTTGCCAGAGGCGCGGCGAGTCTTCGAGCCCGCCTCTGGAACCCAGCCCCAACCACCCCGCCCCCTTGGGGCGACGAGCCCACCGACCTCCCCCGAATGCCGAATGCCGAATGCCGAATGCCGAATGCCGAATGCCGAATGCCGAATGCCGCGCATCCCCGTCCGCGCGGTCACCTTTGCGCGCGCAAACACGGTCCTCCAAAACCACCCTCTCCCACGATTCCAAAATAAACCTCGGCCTTGAATTCCAGCCTCAATCACACTTCCACACCTCGGCGCGGACACTTCTGCGCGCGCACCCGTGACCGCGCACCGGGTATACGGAGGCGCTCCACGATTCGCGTGCGGGCGCTCGTCCGGCGTCGTGGTGGGCGGGTGTACGCCCTCCGCTGGTCCCGCCGGACGGCCCCCGCGCGTCCCTTCGCGCCGCCTCCACCGCGTGGGTGCGCACACATCCCACGCGGCGCGGCCCGCGTTCAGGCACCACGGAACTCGCCGTTTCAAAACCGGCGAGCCAGGACCAGCCCCGCGCGCTCGCGGAACGAGCATGACCCCAACCACCACGGACGAGCGACACCAACCGCCGCCTGGGGAGTTGTCCGTGTCCGCATGTGACCGCAGCCCCGCCACCATCGCGAGCGCCACGATTCGCGGCGGCCGCTCATCGTGGGCATTCAGAAGCAGCAGAAGTCGGGGCCTGGCAAGGCCCCGCCCCGGTGGTGCATGGCGATGTCATCGCGCCGGCGTCAGCCGGGCGTACTCGAGGATCAGGGTCTTGATGCCCAGCCCGCGGAACTCGATGGTCGCGCGGGCGTTCGCGCCGGGCGTGATGGACCTGATCTCCCCGACGCCGAACTGCGGGTGCGTGACCTTCTGGCCCACGCGGAAGGGCGACGTCGCGCCGGGGCCGGGCGTGGACGATCCGAGCGGCTCGGCTCCGGGCGCCCGCACCGTCGTGCGTCCCGAGCCCATGCTTGATCCCATTCCAGACGCGGGCGCGTCGTTCGACCATTCCTCGCCGAGATCGCCGTGCGGGTCGGACTGGTCGGAGATCTTGAGGTGCTCGGCGGGCAGTTCCGCGAGGAAGCGGCTGGGCACGGTGCGTTCGGGGATGCCGCGGTGCGTGCGGTACTTCGCGCTCGTCAGCAGCAGGCGGCGCATCGCGCGGGTGATGCCGACGAAGCACAGGCGCCGCTCTTCCTCCATGTCGGCGTCGCTGTCGAGCGCGCGCATGTGCGGGAGCAGGGCCTCTTCGAGCCCGATCATCGCGACGCTGTCGAACTCCAGGCCCTTGGCCGCGTGGAGAGTCATGAGCGTGACGCTCCCCTGCGCGGGGTCGACGGCGTCGGCGTCGGCGACGAGGGCGATGGATTCGAGGTACGCCCGGAGCAGCCCGAGCAGCGGCGGGGCCGACTGGATGCCCGGGGCCAGCGCGGCGTCGGCGTCGGGGTCGTACTCGAGCTCGAACTGGCGGGCGGAGGAGACGAGTTCGTCGAGGTTGTCGACGCGCTGGGCGTCGCTGTCCGAGCCGCTGGTCTGGGCCTGGCGGGCGTACATGTCGCGCAGGCCCGATTCGCGGAGCACGCGGTCGGCGAGGTCGGTGAGCGTGCCCGACACGTCCTGGCCCATGAACGTGCCGCCGCCGGTCCAGCCGTCGAGGAGGGCGAGGAAGCGCTGGATGGCCGGGAGGGCGCGGGCGCCCAGGGAGGGGATTTCGCCGGCTCGACGGAGCGCGTCGAGCATGGTGAGTTGGTGCTGGGCGGCGAAGGCCTCGACCGCGTCGAGGGTGGTGCGTCCGATGCCGCGGGCGGGGGTGTTGATGATGCGTGCGAGGGAGACGGCGTCGGCGGGGTTGGCGACGACGCGGAGGTAGGCGACGGCGGTGCGGACTTCCTCGCGGTCGAAGAAGGCGGTGCCCCGGGCGATGGTGTAGGGGATGGCCGCGGCGCGGAGGGCGTCTTCCATGACGCGGGAGAGGGCGTTGGTGCGGTAGAAGACGCTCATCTCGCGCCAGGCGGCGCCCTGCTCGTGGCGCGAGCGGAGCCAGTCGGCGACGAGCGAGGCCTCGTGGGATTCATCGCGGCAGAGGACGGCCTCGGGCGGATCGCCCCCGGCGCGCTTGGTGAAGAGCGGCTTGTGCTTGCGCCGGCGGTTGTGGCGGATCAGCGCGTCGGCGAGCGCGAGGATCGGCGCGGTCGAGCGGAAGTTCTCGCCCAGGGTGATGACCTTGCAGGTGGGGTAGTGCTCCTCGAACTCGAGGATGTTGCCCAGGTCGGCCCCGCGCCAGCCGTAGATGGACTGGTCGGGGTCGCCCACGACGCAGATGTTCGGGGCGGCGTGGGCCGCGTCGGTCGAGGCGCCGGCGATGGTGGACGCGATGACGAACTGCGCGTGGTTCGTGTCCTGGTACTCGTCGACGAGCAGGTACCGCCAGCGGGCCTGGCACTCGGCGCGGACGGGCGCGTTCGCGCGGAGGACCTTGGCCGTGCGCACGAGCAGGTCGTCGAAGTCCACGGCGTGGGCCTGGCGCATGAGGCGGGCGTACTCGGTGTAGATGCGGGCGATCTGGCGCGAGTTCCACTCGGTGGCGCGGGCGGCGTACTCGTCGGCGTCGAGCAGGTCGTTCTTCGCGCGGGAGATCGCGCCCAGCACGCTGCGCGGGGGGAAGTTGCTGGTGGCGAGCCCGCAGGCCTCGACGGCCTTCTTGCACAGGGCCGCCTGGTCGTCGCTGTCCATGATGGAGAAGTCGGGGGAAAGCCCGGCCTCGCTCGCGTAGCGGCGCAGCAGGCGGGCGCAGAGCGCGTGGAACGTCGACACCGTGAGCCCGCGGGTGCGCCGGTCGTCGGGCCCGCCCAGGAGCGAGAGGACGCGTTCGCGCATCTCGGCGGCGGCCTTGTTCGTGAAGGTGAGGGCGAGGATGTTCCACGCCGGCACGCCGCAGGCGACGAGGTAGGCGATGCGCCGCGTGATGACCCGGGTCTTCCCCGAGCCGGCGGCGGCGAGGACGAGGAGCGGGCCCTCCGTGCAGCGCACGGCGTCGCGCTGCTCGGGCGTCAGGCCGGCGAAGAGGGATTCGTCGTGCTCGGGGCCTCCGTGCTCCATCGGCGCGAGTGTAGACCCCGGCGGCGCGGGCCCGACGACAAGGCCCGACGACACGCGGTTGAGGCGCGGGCCGCGCCGGGGCTCAGCTCGGCGAGGGGATGTCTTCCTCGGGGATCGAGTCGCCCCCCGGACGCGGGATGTCGGTGGAGGCCCGGGTGATGAGCGTGGTGCCCTCGGGCAGGTGGGCGCTGACCTTCGCGAGGACGTCGCCCGCGACCGCGCGGGAGAACAGGCTGCGGCGGGTCTTCCCCATGATGAGCGTGTCGCAGCCGAACGTCACGGTGTAGTCGAGGATCTCCTCGGCGATCTCAGGGGAGGTGACGTAGATCGGCACGAGCGGCACGCCCGCGGCCTTGGCGACGACGGCCACCGTGCCCAGGGCCTCCTGCGCCTGCGAATCGCTCTCGATCGTCGGCATCTGCCCGGGCTGCACGTCGATCACGCGCAGCGTGCGCACGTAGATGGCGAAGAGGATCGCCCCGCGCTTGCGCGCGAGGTCCACGGCGTACTCGGCGTTGCCCCGACCGCGGGCCGCCAGCATGATCCGCGGGCGTCCGCCCTCCAGGCGCACCTCCGCGGCGCGGATCTCGGCGAGCCAGCCGGCCTGGGGCGTGGGGAGCGGCTCGGCGGTTTCGCGCCGGCGGGACTGCGCGCGGATGGCCCCGCGGACGATGAGGACGGCGGCGATGATCGACCCCGCGAAGATCGTCGCGTGGGGCTTGGCGATGATGATCGTGATCTCCGCGGCGGACATGAAGATGCCCAGCCCCCACAGCCCGGCACGCTCGAAGCGCGTCACGGGGAGGGCCTTGTTCGCGGCGCAGCAGAGCATGTTGATGGCGATGGCGCCGACGACGCCGATGGCGTACAGCTCGGCGAGCGCCTTGTCGTCGTGCACGAAGACGAGCACGCCCGCGGGAAGGCCCGCGGCGAGCAGCAGGCCCACCCACGGCACGCCGGAATAGTTCAGGCGCGTGAGGCTCCGCGGGAGTTCGCGGTCCTGGCCCATGGCGTAGAAGACCGAGACCATCGCGAGGATCGCCGTGTTCGCGGCCGAGAGCAGCAGCAGCCCGAACACGATGCCCGAGGCGATGCCGATGGCGTTGCCGAACGTGGGGCCGAACATGCGCGACCCCGCGTGGTCCGCGAGGACTTTGACGGCGGTCTGGCGGTATTCCTTCACCTGGGCGATGCGTTCGGCGTCGGCCTCGGCGGCGGCGGCGACCTCGGGCGGGGCGTTCGACGGCACGGACAGGTCGCTCGACAGTCCGAGGCGCTGCTCGTAGGTGATGTAGTCGGGCACCTGGGTTTCGAGGCGCCCGGGGAGGGCGTTGATCGCGATGCAGAAGATCACGTTGAGGATGATGACCTCGAGCAGCACGGGCCAGATGGTGCGTTTGGCGGTCTGGGCGACGGGCTGCTTCATCAGGCCCGTCATGCTCGCGACGGCCTCGACGCCCGAGAGCGCCAGCACGATGCGGATGAGGCTCTCCCAGCGGTCCCACGTCGTGTCGATGCCCTCGACGTTGAACTTCACGGTGCGCATGCCCTCGGGGAGGAGCGGGAGGCACAGGGCGCCGATGAGCGCCGAGGCGGCGATGGCCGCGAACGCGATGATGAGCGCGAAGCGCCCGGAGGCGCGTGCCCCGAACCAGTTCAGCGCGCCCAGCACGAGGATCGTCCCCATCGCGCACAGCACAACCATGACCTGGTTCTTGACGCCCAGGTAGTGCATCGCCTCGATGGCGGAGAGCGCCGCCGTCACGATGAAGTTGCACAGCAGGAGCGTGGCGGCGATGACGCTGAGCAGCGGGCTGAACTGGCGTGCGGCGGAGTAGACCCCGCCCCCCTCGGGGAAGCAGCGGCACACGACGGTGTATCCCCAGGCGACGCCCGCCATGATGAGGGACATGATCGCGAGGTAGATCAGCGACGCGTGCGCGGTGTAGTAGAAGGCGAGGCCCAGGACGTAGAGGCGGCTGGTGCCCCAGTCGCCGAAGAGCAGCGGGCCGGCGTGCAGCCAGGAGAGGTTGCGCGGGCGTTTCTCGGAGACGAGCATCGACACCGGGGAACGCGCCCCGCTCCGTTCGAGTGGAAGCGGGGAGTGTACCGCCCGGACGGCGGGGGCTTCACGCGCGGGCTGTCAGACTTCTGTCAGGCCCGGTCCGCACGGGCGCGGCCGCGCGGCGCCCGGCGCGGGGGGGGGCGCTCACGCCAGTTCCGCGACCTTCTCGCACATGCGTCCGATGCCGGCGAAGACCTCGTGCGGGGCGGCGTCGCACATGTACGCCGGGGTGGTGATGAGTTTGTGCGTCTCGTCCACGTACGCCTCGGTGACGGCCCTGGGGACGTTGGTGGAGCCCATCATGGCGATGTTCTCGGCGGTGGCCTGGTCGGTGCCGATGGTGACCTTCACGCCCGGGCCGCCCTTGCGGGTGCCGAGCACGCGTGCGGCGAGGACGGGGGCGATGCAGCACAGGCCGATGGGCTTGCGGGCGCGGAAGAAGCCCTGGATGACGCGTTGGACGTCGGGGAGGACTTCGCAGTTGGGCCCGCCGCGCTCGCCCGGCTCGCCGTAGGTCGAGAGGTTGCGGGCGGCCCCGAACCCGCCGGCGAAGACGACGGCGTCCCAAGCGCCGGGGTCGAGGGTGTGGAGCGGGGCGATGTCGCCGCGGGCGATGCGGGCGGCCTCGACCATCATGTTGCGGGTCTGCCCGCTGGGTGCGGGTGCGCCTGTGGCGTGGTTGACGACGAGGGCCTGGGGAGCGTCGGGGGCGAAGCACTTGTATGCGACGCCGAGGCGGGAGAGGTGGACGAGGATGCTGACGGACTCGTGGATTTCGGAGCCGTCACCCCGGCCGGAGCCGGAGAGAACCACCGCGCAGGACTTGGGCATGGGGACCTCCGCGGGAGTTTATGGCCGAGCGAGGACGGCTAGTTCGTGCCGCGGAACTGGCGCGACCCGCCGCGGCCGATGTCGGGAGCCTTGGGGTCTTCGGGCGGGGGCTGCTCGCCGGCCTGCTGGGCTGCGGCGGCGGGATCGTTGGGGACGGCGGCGTCGCCGCCGAAGAACTGCATGGCGATGATGACGATCGCGGCGAGCCCGATGACGCCGATGGCGGCGAGCGAGATCATCTTCTTTTTGGGGTCTTGGGGGAGGAGTTCCATGATGTGTTCCGGTGGAGAACGCGAACGGCCCGCGGCGCGGTGCCGCGGGCCGGGAAGTGTACGTGCAACGCAGACTCAGCGGATGTAGGGGAAGATGACGGTGTACTTCTCGTTGTTCCAGGCGGGGACGCGGTCGGGGCGGGTGTTCGCCTCGGGGTGGGTGTTTCCGCCGGGGATGACTTCGAGGTAGGAGGCGTGCCCGTCCATGAAGCCGAGGATGGACCGGTTGATGTCGTCGTAGCCGTTGCGGACGCGGAAGTTGTCCGAGACCGAGTTCATGATGATGTCGGCCCACTCGTCGTTGAGCCAGACCATGCGGGAGGGCTGGAAGGAGTCGGCGATCTTGAAGCGTCGGGCGCCGATGTTGAAGAGGCCCAGGAACGACTGGCCGGGGTTGGAGAGCGTGACCTGATCCCACCACTTGGCCTGCCAGTGGTACGACGTGCCGACGTCGTCGTAGGACGAGATGAAGGGATTCGAGTTGCGGTTGGGCCAGTTCTGCTGGTGCCCGCGAACGTCGCTGGGATCACGGGTAACCGGGAGTTGGTAGTTCAGCCGAGCCGTGTCGGTGGCGGAGGCGCTCGCGGGGTTCGGGATGACCTCGTTGGTGAGGTACTGGTTGAGCGGGCGGTTGCCGGCCCAGGGATCGAACTGGTCGCCGTAGGTTCCCGCGCCCCAGCGCCACTGGCAGTTCTTGCCCCAGGCGCTCCAGGTGCACCAGCCGATCAGACCCTGCGTGGGGTCGTTCGGGTTCGGCGGCTGGGTCGCGCCCTGCTGCCACAGAGGCGTCAAGGGCAGGAAGCCCTGGCGTTCGGACTGGTAGATGGCGCCGGCCTTGGCGATGCTGGCCACGTTGCTGAGCGAGATGGTCTGGCGGCCGGCCTTGCGGGCCTTGCCCAGCGCCGGGAGCAGCAGGCCGATGAGCAGCGCGATGATCGCGATGACCACCAGAAGTTCGATCAGCGTGAACCCGCGGCGTGCGTCGGAACGACGCATGTGGTGACTCCTGGGACTAACCCCATTGTACAGAACTACCGGCCATCCTGATAGGGGATCATGCCACGCCGAGCGGCGCGCGGAGGTTCCTCGACAGGAATCTGATTCGCAGCATCCTGGCGCATGGGTTCCGCGATTTGCTCAAGACGCTTCTCGGCGGCCTGATCGAGGGGTGACGTGGGGCTCTGGGGATCGCTGAGGACGACGTAGAGCACGACCGCCCCTGCCAGACAGACGCCTATCACGCCGAGTTGGACGAAGAACTTCTTCTTGTTTTCCATCATGCCGTCCAGGAAACTCATGGGAGGTCCACCCCCCTGATGCCGCCGCGGGTGGCCCAGAAGTAGGCCGGGAAGGGCCCGTTGGGGGCGGTGATCTCGAACTGGAACGGGCTGTTGTAGGCGGTGGTGTTGTAGACGAAGAAGTAGCGGAGTTCCGCCTCGCTGGCGTAGGGGGCGCCCCAGGTGCCGGCGGGCTGGAGCAGTTCGCCGTCGCCCAGGTTGGTGTTGCCGGGGTTGGCGCTCGTGCGGGCGATGACCTCGGACATGTTCACGCTCTTGGCGCTCCCGTCGACGCAGGCGACCTGCGGCGTGGCGCGGGGCTTGTTCCACTGGACGATCCGCCCGTCGCGTCCGCGGCTGTAGAAGTCGGCGCGCTCGAACAGCAGCACCTTCTTCGAGGGGTTGTAGGCTTCGGAGAACTTGTTGCGCCGGATGTAGAAGTTGGCGGTCTGCGAGGGGAAGAGTCGGGTCGCGGTGGCCTGGGAGAAGCGGACAGGGTCCTGCCAGAAGACGGGCGGGTACCAGTAGGAGACGGGGAAGATCCACGAGAGGTCGCCCGCGGCGGAAGGGTCGGGGTTGTTGCGGAGGAACTCGAGCATGGCGGCGTCGGCGGGCGCGAAGCCCGAGCGGGCGCGGGACGTGACCTCGGAATCGCCGTAGAGCATGTGGCTGAGCCAGTGGTAGCCGAAGGTCTCGGTGCCGCTCTGACTCTGCGTGCCCTGGCCGTAATCCCAGGCGTACTGGTAGGGCTGATACCCGTTGCGGGAAGCGACGCCGATGGGGACGAAGACGACGCAGCGCTCGTCCCAGCCGCCGGTGCGGAAGCGGCGCGCGGCGAAGGGATTGAGAAACTCCTCCTTGTTCTCCGCGCTGTAGTAGGCCATGTAGGTGGTGTTCTGACGGAGGTTGGAGAGGCTGACGGTGCGCTGACCGCTCTGGCGGGCCTTGCCGATGGCCGGGAGCAGGATGGCGATCAGCAGGGCGATGATCGCGATGACGACCAGCAGTTCGATCAGCGTGAACCCGCGACGCGCGTCGGAACGATTCATGCGTGGACCCCTTCGTATCAGCCCGTCGAATGCAGACCGCCGCGTGCCCGAATGGGACGGCCGGAGACCCCGGCCGCGGCGACTTCACAGAACAGTAAAACACTTTACGAACGTTTCGTCAACCAGGATGCAGCAGACAGGGGATGGATCGACCGATATTCGTGGCGGACTTGCCGAGTTCCGGGAAGAACGGCCCTGGTGGGGCGGGACGGTGGAAAACCGTGGGTGGGCGCGGCGGATTGGCAACTCGGCGCATCCTCGCGGCGTAGCGCTGGTAAGATAGCCGTCGCTCACGCCAGGAAGGCGTCCTGCGGGCGAGCGCATCCGATCGCGGTCCGAACGAGATACGAATGTCCGACGAACACGCACACGTGCCGCGGCCCAAGCCCGATCCCGGGGCGACGTCGCCGCTCGGGCGGACTGGTCCGAGCACGGAGGCGGAGAGCCGGAAGATGGGCTCGACCGGGCCTGCGACGCCCACGCCGGAAGAAGTGCTGCAGGAGGTCGCCAAGAGCGGGACGAACGTCGACACGATCGTGGGGCGGCTGGTGATCGACCAGGGGTTCGCGACGCCGGAGGAAGTGCAGCACTGCCTGTCGCTGGTGAAGCAGTTGACGGACGACCCGAAGGAGCGGTCGCTGGCGGACCTGCTGGTGCAGAACGAGTACGTGACTCGTCGGCAGATGGCGCGGCTGCGGGAGGTGGCGCAGGCCGAGCGGAGCGGGCAGAAGATCCCCGGGTACAAGGTGCTGGGGAAGTTGGGCGCCGGGGCGATGGCGACGGTGTTCAAGGCGAAGCAGTTGAGCCTGGACCGGATCGTGGCGATCAAGGTGCTGCCGCGGAAGTTCACGAGCAACCCGCAGTTCATCGAGCGGTTTTACGCGGAGGGTCGGGCGGCGGCGCAGTTGAACCACCCGAACATCGTGCAGGCGTACGACGTGGGGAAGGCGGGGGAGTACCACTACTTCGTGATGGAGTTTGTGGACGGGACGACGGTCTACGACGAGATCGCGAAGCACAAGCGGTTCGGGGAGAAGGACGCGATCGACCTGACCCTGCAGGTGGCCGAGGCGCTGCAGCACGCGCACGAGCGGGGGTTGATCCACCGGGACGTGAAGCCGAAGAACATCATGCTGACGAAGGAGGGCGTGGCGAAACTGGCGGACATGGGGCTGGCGCGGGCGATCAGCGACCGGGAGGCGGCGGAGGCGGAGCAGGGGAAGGCGTTCGGCACGCCGTACTACATCTCGCCGGAGCAGATCCGGGGGGAGTTGAACATCGGCCCGCAGGCGGACGTGTACTCGCTGGGTGCGACGCTGTACCACATGGTGACGGGGAGCGTGCCGTTCGACGGGAAGAACCCGTCGAGCGTGATGCACAAGCACCTGAAGGCGGAACTGGTGGCACCGGACCACGTGAACCCGAAGTTGAGCAGCGGGATCTCCGAGATCATCGAGATGATGATGGCGAAGGACCCGGCGAACCGGTACCAGTCGTGTACGGACCTGCTGGCGGACCTGCGGCTGGTGCGTGGGGGGCAGACGCCGCGTCTGGCGCACAAGGAGATCGGTGGGGCGGCGCTGAGCCAGTTGGCGGCGGTGGAATCGTCGTCGCCGACGGAGATCGTGGAGGCGTCCGGGGGCGGGGGTCCGTCGATCCGGAACTGGCTCTTTGTGGTGCTGTGCGTGCTGCTGGTGGTGAGCGTGATCGTGAACATCGTGCTGGTAGCGCGGGGCGGGTAGGGTGCGATGCTGGGGGTGTTGGGAGGCGGGGGAGTCGGGGGGTTGCTCGGGTGGGCGTCGGCTCGTAGGATTGGCGGAAGAACCTGGCGGCGGCACCGCGGCGTTCGCGGGTGCTTGGCGTGTCGGGCGTGGAGCGTGCATGCGTCCTGAGATTCGTCGGACGACGGTGCGTCGCACGGGGGCATGGCTCCCGATGTTCGCATGAGCACGCGCACGGGCACAGGCCTGCGGGGGAGAACGCCGCGCCGGGAGCGGCGGGGTTGGACATTGCGTCGCGGTGAGCGGCGGGGGAGTTAGCGGAACCACATGGGTCGATTCAGCCGAGATCAGGGGCCGGTGCAGCGCATCCGAGTGAACCACATGATCCGCATCACGCCGGTGCGGGTGATCGGTCCCGAGGAGGAGATGCTCGGGGTCATCGAGACGAGCGAGGCGCTTCGCCGCGCGAACGAACTGGGGATGGACCTGGTGGAGATCTCGCCCGAGGCGCGCCCGCCCGTGTGCAAGATCATGGACTACGGGAAGTACAAGTACGAACTCGGGCAGAAGCAGCGCAAGCAGCGTGCGGCGAGCAAGTCGAGCGAGATGAAGGAACTCCGCCTGGGGCGGAGCGTGAAGATCGACCCGCACGACATCAAGGTGCGCGTGGACCAGGCGCGCCGGTTCCTGATGGCGGGGCACAAGGTGATGTTCACGCAGCGGTTCAAGGGGCGCGAGATTGCGCACAAGGAACTGGGGCTGGAGAACCTCGCGGACGTGCGCGACGCGCTGGCGGACATCAGCAAGGTCGAGCAGAGCCCGCGCTGGATGGGCAAGCAGGCGAGCATCATCCTGGCGCCCGACAAGGTGAAGGTCGAGGCGATCAAGCGGAAGATCGAGAAGGAACGCGCGGAGAAGCTGGCCGCCGGGCAGAAGGTCGAGGAGGAGAAGTCGATCGAGGAACTCGAGGCCGAACTGGCCAGCGAGCAGCACGACGACGCCGACGACGACGCGCCCGCGCAGGCGTGAGCGGGGCGGGGGCGCGACGGGAGGGTGGACCGATGCGCGGCGCGTGGAGCATGATGGGCGCGGTGGGCCTGACGGGGCTGCTGCTGACGCCTGCGGGCTGCGATCGAGCGCCCGCGCCGACGGGCCAGGCGCCGGGCAACGGCGGGAGTCGCCAGGGCGAGGGGGCGCCGCGGGACGAGGCGCGCGAGGACCTGCTGGCGTTGATCACGCCGCACGTGCAGCGGCTGCGGGATCAGATCGACCGGCTGAAGGACAAGCACGACCTGCTGCCCGAGAGCGCGAAGGGAGCGGCGGGACAGGCGATCGAACGGGTGGAGCGCGAGTACGCGGGTCTGAAGGCGAAGGCCGAGGACCTGCGGACGGTGGGCGCGGAGTCGCTGGAGACGCTGGGGGCCGAGGTGCGCGAGGGCGTGGAGCGGCTCGGGCGCGAGGTGCAGCGGATCGCGTCGGACTTCAACCTGTAGGGTGGGGCCATTCCAGGCCCGGTTCAGGCGAGCGTCGCCCCAAGGGGGCGATGCGGTTGGTGGCCTGCTGTCCAGAGGCGGGCTCGAAGACTCGGCGCGCTTCGGTGGCGCCCGGCGGACGGGGAGGAGGGAGGCGACGCCGGGGGGAAAGCGCCACGATTCGCGACGAGGACGTCGCTCATCGTGGGCATGCCTGCACCGCTGCGCGGTGCGCGGGGTTGGGCGGCGATGACCGGGGGTGCCGCTGCGCGGCGACCCCCGGCTATGAACCCGCGCGGCTCCGCCGCGGGGGTGATATGAACGCACACTCGGAGAGGGAACTGAAGACGGGGCCTGGAAAGGCCCCGCCCCATCAAGCAGGGAAGGTCCGGAAGACGGGGCCTGGAAAGGCCCCGCCCCATGAAGAAGGCACTGGGCACTGGGCACTGGGCATTGGGGGTTGGGGATTGGGGATTTGTGGTGGGCGCGAAAAAACGCCCCCGCGTGGGGCGGGGGCGTGGTGCGGCGTTGAGTTCTGCGTGAGAGCGTGGGTGGTGAAGGTGTGCGCGGCTCAGTGCTTGGCGGCGGCGGCCGAGCCGCCGATCTGCATGCCGTAGAACGAGCGGTAGACGAAGAAGAGGCAGAGGGCGAAGAAGACGGCGAAGAGGACGCCGGTGAGGGTGGTGTGGGTGAAGCCGCCGTCCTCGGTGCGGCCCTTGAGGTGGATGGCGAGTTCGACGGCGAGGAGCCCGAAGAGGGTGGTGAACTTGATGACGGGGTTGAGGGCGACGGAGGAGGTGTCCTTGAAGGGATCGCCGACGGTGTCGCCGACGACGGTGGCGGCGTGGAGGTCGGAGCCCTTGCCGCGGCCGGTGCCTTTGAAGGCGGGGTGGGTCTCGACGATCTTCTTGGCGTTGTCCCAGGCGCCGCCGGCGTTGGCCATGAACATGGCCTGGTAGAGCCCGAAGAGGGCGATGGAGATGAGGTAGCCGATGAAGAAGAAGGGCTCGGCGAAGGCGAAGGCGAGGGTGCCGAAGAAGATGCTCAGGAAGATGTTGAACATGCCCTTCTGGGCGTATTCGGTGCAGATGGTGACGACCTTCTTGGAGTCCTCGACGCTGGCCTTGGTGACGCCTTCGAGTTTGATGTTGGCCTTGATGAACTCGACGGCGCGGTAGGCGCCGGTGGTGACGGCCTGGGTGGAGGCGCCGGTGAACCAGTAGATGACGGCGCCGCCGGTGATGAGCCCGAGCAGGAAGGGGGCGTGGAGGAGGCTGAGTTTTTCGAGGTTCTGGGAGAGGCCGCCGGTGAGGATCACGATGATCGAGAAGATCATGGTGGTGGCGCCGACGACGGCGGTGCCGATGAGGACGGGTTTGGCGGTGGCCTTGAAGGTGTTGCCCGCGCCGTCGTTCTCTTCGAGGAACTCCTTGCCCTTCTCGAAGTCGGGGGTGAAGCCGTAGTCCCTCTTGATCTCGTCGACGATGCCCGGGGCGGACTCGATGGTGGAGAGTTCGAAGACGGACTGGGCGTTGTCGGTGACGGGGCCGTAGGAATCGACGGCGATGGTGACCGGGCCCATGGAGAGGAAGCCGAAGGCGACGAGGCCGAAGGCGAAGACGGCGGGGGCCATCATGATGGCGGAGAAGCCCGGCTGGAGGCTGATGACGAAGGCGATGCCCATGAGGACGATCATGGCGAGCCCGAGCCAGAAGGCTGAGAAGTTACCGGCGACGAGTCCGGAGAGGATGTTGAGGGAGGCGCCGCCCTGCTCGGAGGAGGTGACGACCTCCTTGACGTGGCGGGACTCGGTGGAGGTGAAGATTTTGACGAGTTCGGGGATGATGGCGCCTGCGGCGGTGCCGCAGGAGATGATGGTGGCGAGCTGCCACCACATGTCGGTGTTGCCCTTGACGTCGGGGATGAGGAGGTAGGAGGCGACGTAGGTGAGGATGACGGAGACGACGGAGGTGAGGATGACGAGGGTGGTGAGGGGCTTCTCGAAGTTCATGGCGCTGGCGGCGCCGTACTTGGCCTTGGCGATGAGGTTGTTGAGGAGGTAGGACCCGCCCGAGGCGAGGACCATGACGATGCGCATGACGAAGAGCCAGACGAGCATCTTGACCTGGATGAACCCGGCGGCGGATTCGGCGGCGAGGCGCTGGGCGTCGCTGGCGGTGGCCATGGTGACGTTGGCGTCGAGGAACTGGGCGGGGGTGATGGCGATCATGGTGAAGACGATGAGGGCGACGCCCGTGACGCCGTAGGTCTCGAACCCGTCGGCGGAGGGCCCGACGGAGTCGCCGGCGTTGTCGCCGACGCAATCGGCGATGACGCCTGGGTTGCGGGCGTCGTCTTCCTTGATCTTGAAGACGATCTTCATGAGGTCGGAGCCGATGTCGGCGATCTTGGTGAAGATGCCGCCGGCGATGCGGAGGGCGGCGGCGCCGAGGGATTCGCCGATGGCGAAGCCGATGAGGCATGGCCCGGCGAGGTAGCCCGGGAGGACGAGGAGGATGAAGAGCATGATGAGGAGTTCGACGCTGATGAGCATCATGCCGATGGACATGCCGGCCTTGAGGGGGATGGCGTAGCAGGGGAAGGGCTTGCCCTGGAGGGAGGCGAAGGCGGTGCGGGAGTTGGCGAAGGTGTTGACGCGGATGCCGAACCAGGCGACGGCGTAGGACCCGGCCATGCCGATGAGGGCGAAGAGGATGATGAGGCCGACCTTGTCCCAGCCGAAGCCGGAGACGACCTCGCCGGTGGCGGGGTCGGTGGTGACGGCGAGGAACTTGAAGTAGACGAAGACGGTGGCGCCGATGAAGGCGAAGAGGATCATCAGGAACTTGCCCTGCTGGATCATGTAGGCCTTGCAGGTGACGTAGATGAGCTCGCTGACCTCGAGCATGCTCTTGTGGACGGGCATCTTCTTGAGCTGGGCGTAGATGACCGCGCCGAAGATGAGCCCGAGGACGCAGACGATGAAGCCGAGCATGAGGAGGGTGTGCCCGCCGATGCTGTCGCCGAAGAACTTGACGGTGTTGAGGTCGGGGAGTTTGAGGTTGGCCTCGCCGCCGGGGGCATCGCCCGCGCCGAGGGCGGGAGAGGCGAGGAGCGCGAGGGCGGCGGGGGCCGCGGCGACGGGCGCGAGCATGGAACGGGCGAACGCGGCGAAGGTGCCGGCGCCCTGTTTCGGGAGCGACAGACGGTCGGGAGCGGTCATCCTGGGAACCTCCTCACGAGGGGTCGATGGAGCGGTGGGCACGCGGCGTGCGATGCAGACAGACGCCGGTCGCCGGAACGGCGCGGCGCGGGATGATGCGTGGGGCGGGCCCGTGCGGGCCCGGCGCATCAACGCTCGGGCTTGGCCGGCTTGGCGGGGAGCGGCGAATCGACCTTCAGGCGGCGGACCTGGCTCTTGCGGGCCGCCCGGCGACGACGCTCGGAGGGCTTCTCGTAGAACTCCTTGCGCTTGATGTCCTTGGTGAGCCCTTCCTTCTCGCACAGTTTCTTGAACCGGCGGAGGAGACCCTCCGTGCTCTCGCCGCTCCGCGCCTTGACTCGAATCGCCATGTGAGACCTCGCCTGAGGCTTCGACAGCATGCCCGCGGCGGCCCACGCCGCCGGGAGGAGCGAACAATGCTGTCGTGCCGGACACCCGACCCTACCACGAACCGATGGGGCGGGCCACAAGTAAAGGAGGGCCCGGACCGGGTATCAAGTGGTACCCGGCGCGGTTGTGGAGAAGTGCCCCACCGACAGGCAGGCAGGGCCGCCGGGGAGGGGCCGGGTGTACCCTCCAATGCCCGAGAGGACGTGGGCACGGAGATTTCGCCATGCAAGGCTCGACGGTTGGGGTTTGTTCACTGGTGCTGGTGGGGGTCGTGGGGGTGGTGGGGGTCGTGGGGGTCGTGGGGGTCGTGGGGTGCTCGCCGGTGGTGAAGACCCAGGGCCGCCAGGGCGTGGTCGAGGCGACGTACGCGCGGCGGACACTCTCGGCCACGCTGCCGGCGTCGGCGCGGGTGCCCGCGGTCATCGCGGCGGCGGAAGAGACGGTGCGCGCCCGCGGGTACAGCGTGGAACGGTCGACGGCGACGGAAGAGGTGGGGGTGCTGGTGGCGCGTCCGCCCCGCACGACGGACTTCCCGGTGATCACGATCAACGCGGACCTGGTGCCGAACGCGACGCGCGTGCGGATGACGGTCTCGCCGTTCGGCGATCAGGAGATGTCGCGGTCGATCCTCGACGGGACGCTGCAAAGGCTGGGGCTGTAGGGACGTTGGCGAGGTGAGGAGAGAAGAGGGCGTAGGGCGGCACGGTCGCGTGTGATAAGTGCCTGCACCGCTGCGCGGTGCGCGGGGTTGGGCGGCGATGTCCGGGGGTGCCGCTGCGCGGCGACCCCCGGCTATGAACCCGCGCGGCTCCGCCGCGGGGGAATATGAACGCAAACTCGCAGAGGGAATTGAAGACGGGGCCTGGAAAGGCCCCGCCCCATCAAGCAGGGAAGGCGCGGAAGACGGGGCCTGGAAAGGCCCCGCCCCATCAAGCAGGGAAGGCGCGGAAGACGGGGCCTGGAAAGGCCCCGCCCCATCAAGCAGGGAAGGCGCGGAAGACGGGGCCTGGAAAGGCCCCGCCCCATCAAGCAGGGAAGGCGCGGAAGCCGGGGGCTGGAAGGGCCTCGCCCCACCGGAAGGCCTCGCCCCATCGGGCGGGGAAGGTGAGGAAATCCGAGTTCGTCGGGGGCGAGTTGCGGTGGAAACAACGCAGCCCGGCTCGGAGAGCCGGGCTGCGCGGGAGGCGTGTTCGAGGTCGTCGGGCTTACCGCTTGTCGATGGGCGTGTACGCGACGTTGTGCGGGCCGGTGTAGTCGACGTCGGGGCGGAAGAGGCGGTTGTTGGCGAGTTGCTCGAGGGCGTGGGCGGACCAGCCGCCGACGCGCCCGATGACGAACATCGGGGTGAAGAGGTCGAGCGGCAGGCCGATGCAGTGGTAGGTGGTGGCGGAGTAGAAGTCGACGTTGGGGTAGATGCCCTTGGCGGCCTTCTCGCGGGTCATGACGGCCTCGATGGCGGTGGACTTCTCGTAGAGGTCCATGTTGCCGGTGTCGGCGGCGAGTTGCTTGGCGAGGACCTTGAGGTGGGTGGCGCGGGGGTCGTAGGCCTTGTAGACGCGGTGGCCGAAGCCGGGGATTTTTTCCTTCTTGGCGAGTTTGTCCTGGATGAAGGGCTCGGCGGCGGCGACGCTGGGGATCTGGTTGAGCATGCGCATGACGCCCTCGTTGGCCCCGCCGTGGAGGGGCCCGCGGAGGGAGCCGATGGCGCCGGTGATGGCGGAGTAGATGTCGCTCTCGGTGGAGATGATGACGCGGGTGGTGAAGGTGGAGTTGTTGAGCCCGTGGTCGGTGTGGAGGACGAGGCAGACGTCGAGCGCCTTGGTCATGGCGGCGCTGGGGCGTTTGCCGTTGAGCATGTAGAGGAAGTTCTCGGAGATGCCCAGCGTGGCGTCGGGGCGGACGAAGGGCTTGCCCTGGCGGTGCTGGTGGAAGTAGGCGAGGAGGGTGGGGGTCTGGGCGAGGATGGTGAGGGCGCGGTCGCGGATGCCGGGGAGGTCGATGGCGTTGGGCTTGGCGTCGTGCAGGCCCAGGGCCGAGACGAGCGTGCGGATGGCGTGCATCGGCTCGGCGGAGGCGGGGATGGCTTTGAGGAGGGCCTCGACGCCCTTGGGGATCTCGTAGCGGGCGCGGACGTTGGCGTTGAACTCGGCGAGTTCGCCCTTGGTGGGGAGGCGCCCGTTCCAGAGGAAGAAGACGGTTTCTTCGAAGGTGCTGTGCTCGGCGAGTTCGCCGATGGGGATGCCGATGTACTCGAGGATGCCCTTCTCGCCGTCGATGAAGGAGAGTTTGGTTTCAGCGGCGATGACGCCTTCGAGACCCTTGGAGTACGTCGTCATGGATCCTCCCGTGCCCGGAACACCCCCGGCGCGCGCGGGGGGAAACGGAGCCTTCGTCATGGGGAACAGACTCCCGCCCCGGCCCGGGGTGACCCGGGCGGAGGGCCAGTATAGATGCCCCGGGCGACGCCGCCCGCGCCAAGCGGGGGAATGCCCGTAGCATCCCGGCGGCATGGGTTCGCACGATCTCCCCGGGTGGAGGCGGCGTGCCGCCAAGGGGGGGCCGGATGGCACGGACGCGCGTGAAGATCTGCGGGATTCGCGACGAGGAGGCCCTGTTCGTGGCGGCGGACTGCGGGGCCGATGCCATCGGGTTCATGTTCGTGCGGTCGTCGCCCCGGTACATCGAGCCCGAGGAGGCGGCGGCGTTGATGGGGCTGCTCCCGCCCTTCGTGTCGGCGGTGGGGGTGGTGGCGGACCCGACGCCCGACGCGTTCGGGGAGATCGAGCAGGCGTGCCCGACGCACCTGACGCAGTTGCACGGGCAGGAGAGCGAGCGGGTGGTGAAGGCGTGCGGGCCGGACGTGATCAAGGCGGTGCGGTTTGATCCGGCGACGATCGGGGCGGACCTCGACCGCTGGGGCGCGTGTGATGATGTGGGGACGATTCTGGTGGATGGGTCGGCGGGGGGCATGGGCGAGGCGTTCGACTGGTCGCTGCTGGGGCCGCTGGTGGAGGCGTGCCCGAAGCCGATCATCCTCGCGGGCGGGCTGACGGCGGAGAACGTGGGCGAGGCGATCCGGGCGGCGCGTCCGTACGGCGTAGATGTATCGAGCGGCGTCGAGCGTGCGCGGGGCGTGAAAGACGCGCTGAAGATCGAAGCGTTCTGCAAGGCCGTGCTGCGGGCGGACGCGGCGGGGTAGGGCGGGCGGCGGTTACAGGCGCGGGGCGTCGGCGCAGGCGTCGAGGGCGCGGGCGAGGGCCTGGTTGTCGGACAGGTCGTCGGTGTTGATGACGACGTCGGCGAGTTCGCGGTAGAGCGGGTCGCGGACGGCGTAGAGGGCGGGGATTTCTTCGAGGACGCCCGCGCCGGTGAGGGAGGGGCGTTCGCCCACGCCGGCGCGTTCGAGGCGGTCGCGCAGGCGCGCGGGCGAGGCGTGGAGGTAGAGCGTGCGCGCGTGGCGGGCGGCGCGGGAGTCGCGGATGAGGCGGGCGCTGGGGGCGTAGGTGGGCGTGCCCCCGCCCAGGGCGATGACCTGGGCCTTGCCGGCGAGGAGGACGCGGAGGGCGCAGGCCTCGGCGTCGCGGAAGGCGGGCTCGCCGCGGAGCGCGAGGGCCTGGCCGGCGGAGGGGGCGTCGCAGGCCTGGGCGGTGATGTCGTCGAGGTCGATGAACCTGCGTGCGGTGGCGCCGGCGAGGCGCGGGGCGAGGGTGGTCTTGCCGGCGCCGCGGAGCCCGAGGAGGAGGATGTTCACGCGCGTGGGGCCCGGGAGCGGAGGGGGATCAGGCGCGGGACTGGTACGACCCGTCGGAGGTGGCGATGCGGATGGTCTCGCCGATGTTGATGAAGTCGGGGACGCGGGTCTTGAGCCCGGTCTCCATGAGGGCTTCCTTCATCACGTTGGTGACGGTCGCGTTCTTCACGGCGGGGTCGCACTCCTTCACCGTGAGTTCGACGGAGGGGGGGAGTTCGATGAGGATGGGATTCCCGTCGTGCATGAGGACGACGGCGGTGGCGTTGGGGCGGAGGTAGAGGAGGGCGTCGCCGAGCACCTCGGGGGAGATCGTCATCTGCTCGTAGTTCTCGGAGTCCATGAAGGTGGCGCCGGTGTTGTCGGAGTAGAGGTACTCCATGGGGCGGCGGTCGAGGTCGATGACTTCGAGGTCGTCGGAGGGCTTGAAGCGGCGCTCGAGCGTCTGGGCCTTGATGACGTCCTTGATCTTGAGTTGGATGAACGCGCGGAGGTTGCCCGGGGTGCGGTGCTCGATGCCCGTGACGACGAAGAGTTTGCCGTCCAGTCGGATGCCCTGACCCGGGCGGAGGTTGGTCGCCTGCATGCTGCCCTCGTGATAAAAGCCGGGACGATCGGGGCGGGCGGGCGGGAAAGGGCCCGACACGGGGGTCCGACGTCGCGGGCGGGAGTGTAGGCCCGGGGATGGCCCGCGGCCCTCGGCGTACCCTGCGCCGAGCGGGGTGCAAGGAGATGTCGCCATGAGTCTGTCGCGTCGCGAGTTCGTGGCCTTGGGGGCGGGCGTGGGGGTGTCGCTGCTGGCGGGGCGGGCGCTGGGGGCCAGGGCCCGTGCGGGCGAGTTCTTCGAGTGGCGAACTCTGTCGAAGCAGGCGGTGGCGGCGATCGGTCGGACGGGCGACGACCTGAGAATCGTCGGGGGCAACAGCGTGGTGCTGACCGACGCCGGCGAGTCGCTGCTGATCGACACGAAGCAGGCGGTGCTGGGGCCGGCGCTGCGGCGCGAGATGAAGGCCCGCGCGGGGACGCTGCGTCGGGTGCTGAACACGCACCACCACTTCGATCACGCGGGGGGGAACGGGGCGTTCTCGGGGGAGGCGCCGATCGTGGCGCACCCGAACGCGGTGCGTCGGATCGAGGCGTCGCGCGAGGCGTTTCTGGCGCAACTGGACACGAAGATCGACGCGCTCCGCGTGAGCGAGATTCCCGGCGCGACCGAGGCCGCCGACGACGCGAGGGCGTTCCTGGACACGCTGGCGAACCTGCCCGGCGACGCGCTGACGCCCCGGGAGCGCTGGTCGCCCGAGCAGAAAGTGCTGGTGGGGAACCTGCCGGTGGTGGTGCACCACTTCGGGAGCGGGCACACCGACAACGACCTGGTGGTGCACGTGCCGTCGGAGAACCTGGTGGTCACGGGCGATCTGGTGTTCAACGGGTTCCACCCGTTCTTCGACGCCGACGGCGGGGCGGACATCTTCGGGTGGCTGAGGGCGTTGCAGCAGGTCCGGATGCTCTGCAACGAGCGGACGGTCGTCGTGCCCGGGCACGGCCCGGTGTCGGACCGCGGGTGCATCGACCGGCAGATGAAGTACCTCACCGACGTGGTGGCGGCGGTGGACCGCGCCATCGACGCGGGCAAGACGCGCGACGAGGTGGCGGCGATGACCCTGCCCGGGCACGACGAGTACCTCCTGAAGTTCGCGCAGCCATTCCTGTGGGGCGGGGTGTTCGACCAGGTGTCGAAGACCAAGGCCGAGGAGAAGAAGCAGAAGGACGAGCCGAAGAAGGACGAGCCCGCGAAGCCGAAGCCCGCCGGGGCCTGAGTTGGGCGCACGACGCACGAGGAGGATGCCATGCTGAGCAGGCGCGAGTTTGTCGGCGGGGTTGTCGGGGTTGGGGTGGCGGTCGGGCTGTCGCCCGCGCTCGCCCGCGCGGCGGGGCGGGAGGTACGCGTGGACGAGACGTTCCTGGACTGGAAGCCCGCCGGCCCGCGGGCGCACGCGGCGTTCGGGTTCGGGGGCAACGCGCTCGTGGTGCCGGGCGAGGGCGGGTGCGTGCTCGTGGACTGCAAGAACGCCCCGTTCGGCGAGGTGCTGCGGCGCGAGGCGGTCGCCCTGGGCGGCCCGCTCGCGGGGATCATCAACACGCACCACCACGGGGACCACACCGGCGGGAACCACGCGTTCGGCGACGTGGAGACGATCGCGCACGAACGCTGCACGCCCCGCGTGCTCGCGCAGTTCAACCGGTACCTGTCGCAGATGAAGGAGGCCGCGGCGCAACTGGAGGGGCGTTCTAGCGCCGCGGCCCAGCGCGTGCGGGAGGAGGCGTTGGCGCTCTATAAGCGGTCGAGCGAGATGAAGCCGCCGCAGTTCGCGCCGCGCACGGGCGTGGGCGACGCGACGACGCGGACGATCGCGGGGGTGGAGATCGAACTGACGCACCCGGGCCCGGGGCACACGGACAACGACCTGGTGGTGCGGTTTCCTGCGTTGAACCTGATCCACGCGGGCGACCTGCTGTTCCACCGGTCGCACCCGTTCATTGATCGGGAGAGCGGGGCGAATGTCGCGTCGTGGATCGCGAATGTGGAACGCCTGGCGGCGCTGTGCGACGAGCGGACGATCGTCGTGCCCGGGCACGGCGAGATCACGGGGCGAGACGGGCTCCTCGGGCAGGCGGCGTACTTGAAGGCCATGCGGGCGCACGTGGCGCGGCTGCGGGGCGAGGGGCGCACGCGCAAGGAAGTTGGTGAGTCGGACCCCGGGCAGTTCGCGGACTACGCGAACGCGCGGTTCAGGCCGCTGGCGATGATGGCGATCTACGACGAACTGGCGGCGGCGGATACGCCCGCGGGCGAGCCCGCTAGGCCTTCGCGCTGACGGTGAGCGTGGCCGAGGCGGCGGGGGCGCGCTCGACGTGGAGGCGCCGGGCGCGGTGCGCGGACCAGTCGGTGACGCGGAGGTCGGGCGAATCCGGGGCGTCGTGGACGCGGAGCACGTCGTAGGTGTTGTTGCGCTGGGCGGGGAGGAACCCGGCGCCGCGGATGAGGCGGCAGAGCAGCGCTTCGTCGAGGCAGTACGTCGTGCCCGCGCTGCTCACGACGTTTTCTTCCATCATGACGCTGCCCATGTCGTTGGCGCCGTAGCGGAGCGCGACCTGGCCGACGTGCGGGCCCATCGTGACCCACGACGCGCCGATCGAGTAGACGTTGTCGAGGTACAGGCGGCTGAGGGCCTGCGTGCGGAGATAGTCGCTGGCGCCGGACATGCGGACGCGCCGGCCGAACTCGGCGGCGTCGGGCCCGAGGGCGCGGTAGTCGACGTCGGGGTTCGCGCCCCAGTTGAACGCGCGGGCGACGACGTCGCCCGGGAACTCGCGGGAGAGTTCGCCATCGCCCCGCCCCCAGTCGCGGACGCGTCCCAGCGGGGTGTTCTCGCGCTGGAAGGGCCAGGCGATGAACGCGGTGTAGTGCCCGTAGCCGTCGGCGGCGCGCGCGAGAGAACGGTCCTGCCACGCGCGGACGAGGTGCATGTGGTGCACGCGGTCGGCGTAGCCCTCGATGTGCCCGAACATCATGGTGGCGCTGGTGAACATGCCCAGCGCGTGGGCCTCGTGCATGACGGTGAGCCACGACTCGGCGTCGCACTTGCCCAAGCCGATCTTGCGGCGGACCGGTGCGGCGAAGATCTCGCCCCCGCCCCCGGGCAGGCTGTCGAGCCCGGCCTCGCGGAGGCGGGCGAGCACCGAGCGGACCTGCTCGGCGAAGGTCGCGCCGGGCGGCTTGAAGAAGTGGACGAACTCGACCATCTCGGGCGGGCTGAAGGCGTGGACGTGGACCTTGGGGAAGCGGGCCTTGATGGCGCGGAGGAGGTCGAGGTACCAGTCGAGCGGGAGGCGGTCGTTCATGCCGCCCTGCATGAGGATCTGCGTGCCGCCGATGGCGACGAGTTCGCCGATCTTGTCGAGGATGGTGTCGTGGGTGAGGGTGTAGGCGTCGGCGTCGTCGTGGTCGCGCCGGAAGGCGCAGAAGGTGCACTTGGCGGTGCAGACGTTGGTGTAGTTGATGTTGCGGTCGATGACGTAGGTGCGGACGTGCCCGGCGTGGATCACGCGGGCGCGGGCGTCGGCGAGGCGGCCCAACTCGACGAGCGACGAGCCGCGGAGGAGCGCCAGGCCTTGCTCGGGGGTCAGGCGGACGGCCCCGAGGACGAGGTCCCGGCGGAACCCCTCGTCGCGGACGTCGGCGTGCGGGTGCTCGGGCGGCGGTGTGTGGACCGGCATGACAAACTCCGCCGGCGCGGTCGGGCGCGCCGGATTTCAATGTCTACTGAAATCTTCGAAGGATATCGCCCGCCGGATGCAGCGTCCACTCCCGTGGGGCGGGCGTGCGCCGGGCTGTAGCCGTCCTTGATCGCGTTAGCGGTCCCGGCCGTGGACACCCTGCTCGGTCGTGTCGATCGGCGCTCCGTCCAACAGCCAGTTTGTCGCGCGGTAATGGTCGAACGTGTTGGGTATGCCGGGCCTCAGATCGGCTTGGGCCGTGATCGTGGCGCTGTGGTCTGCCCAGGCTACGCCGCCTCGCCCCCGCGGGTAATTGGGCACGGTGTAGCGCGGCGGCATCTGCGGCGCGTTGTACACCGTGTGCTGATACAAGAGCCCCTTGAGCGACGGGAACCGCACCTTGCTGACGGGCTGCGGACGCCACTGACGGTCGCTTCGCTGCCCTGCGATCGTCCAGAACTCGGGCTCGGCGTAGAAGACGCTGGCGATACGGTGCTCGGCGTAGGCCCTGGTCTGCACGTTCTCGACGTGCTCGACGGCGGTTCGCGTGCTGGCGGGCGCGAGTAAGACAGGACGGGGTAGGGGTGGCGAGAATGCGCAGTGGTAATAGACCGAATGATCGAACCAGTACCCGCTGAGCGACCGACCGTTGACGACAACCCGGTGAGGATCATCGCGCCCGAAATACCCCTCGCGGGGTGGGAAGAACGTGGGCGGCAGGTCGCGGGCCGCGAGTGCGTACGTCCAGGTCGTAGAACTGATCGTGCGGAGCGACGCAAGGGCGGCGGCCTCGCGGGCTCGGTGGCGCGCGTGCCCGATGGCTGGGAGCGCAAGACCCAAGATGATGAGTACGACGCTCACCACGACGAGCAGTTCGATCAGCGAGAAGGCTCGACGCCGGCACTCGGCATCGAATTCGCTGTGGATACCATGTGGACAACTTCGCCGATTCATCATTTCATCCCATCTGGGCTTGCACACCGATCACACTACCAGTGTATCGTGCGTACACACAAGGGGAGTACGCACATGACAAGCAATTTCATGGTTGGGTGTATGGTGTCCGCTGGAATCCTCTCCGGGAGCGTCGTCGCCCAGGAGTGCTATCGGGTCGCGAACTACGGTACGGCCGTGTGGGGCACGATGGAGAGCGCCCCTTGCTGGATTGAATGTACCGCGGACATCACGCGGTGCCATTCGGGCACCGAGTTCGCGGAGTGCGACAACAACGAGCAGGCCAACCTGTGCGCCAAGGGTGTCACGATCATCCTCCCGGGGGGCATGACCGACTGTGTGGGGCCGTTTACGCACGATACCATCGACACCAGCGTGGCCTCCGCGGGTAGCCCGTGCGGCGGCGGCCCTGGAGAACCCTGAGTCATGCAAGCGTCATTCCTGCTGCGTGTGTTCGTGGTGGTATCGCTTGCCGCGCTCCCCGGATACGTGTGGGCGAGCCCGGATCGGGCGGCGATCATCGAGAGTGTCAGGCGAGCGTACCGGGTCGGCGCCGCGTACGAGTGCGAAGTCACGGAATGGTCGGTCGTTTCTAAGGAGGACGGTCGCCTGCTCGAAAAGACGCGTGGGCTGCCGGGTGTCGTCGAGCGGGAGCACCCCTTGGCGCACGCGCCGATGTTCGATCGTCGGCGCCTCAGCGTTCTGGCCGACGGCGCGGGCAGGCTGCGCGTTGACCTGGTGGACGACCGGGCGTGGAACGTCGCGCGCCCGGCGCCGCGCACTCTGGAGGTCTGGGGGGATCAGGGGTGGGCCCGTCCCGGCGCTCGGGCGCCGGGTGTCGAGGTGCTCCTGACTCCGACGGCGTCTCTGACCTGTCGTCAGCGGCATGATTCGTACGCCAAGGGCGAGACGCCGTTCGAGCTTGTCAAGTCGGAACGCTCCTATCTCGAGATCGTCCGCTGGGTGTTGCAGACCATGGAGTGCGCGGGAGACGCGGTCGTTCTGGAGCCCGGCGCCGAGGGTATTACGATGACCGCGGCTGAGGCCGGACTGTCGGCAACGATCCGCGCGGGTGAAGGCACACTGGTCCGGGTCGTGTTCACCGGCAGGTCGCGGATGTCATGGACGTGGACGTGGGAGGGCTCGGTCGTCGGAGTCTCCCTGCCCGCGCCGCACCCTCGTTTCCAGTATCAGGTATTGGGCGTACCCAAGCCGGACGGGACCACCGAGTTCCGCCATGGGTCCGTGGTCGAGTTCACGCGCGTACGCCCCGTCCAGGCGCCCGCGCCGAGCCTCTTTGAGTGGACGACGATGGGCGATCGCGCCTGGCACCGCGGGCTGAATGCGGTGATTCGCCCGGACGGGACGATCGACGAAGAGCGGACCAACGTGCGTGAGCAGCAAGGGCCGCCGCCGGCAGTTCATGTCTCGCTGGAGAACCCGCCGACGGCCCTTGCACACGCTGGCGGTTCCTTGGCGAGTGATCGTTCGGTCATGTGGCTCTGGGCCGCGGGGCTGGGAGGGCTGGGTGTCTGCATCGGAGTTGTGGCGTGGCGGCGGCTTCGTCGGGCGTGAGCGGGCAGTTGCCATCTCGCATTGGGGTGTGCACAATCCGTCCGCATGCGTCCCGACCAGGCATTCGCCGTCGCCCTTGAGCACCTGAACGCCGGGCGCGTGGAGCAGGCGGAGCGCGGGCTCCGCCAGATTCTCCAGCGTCACGCGGGCGAGCCCAATGCGAACACGCTGCTTGCCATGATCCACGGCTCGCGGGGCGAGGACGAGCGGGCGCTGTTCTACATCGCGCGGGCGGCGGCGTCTCGCCCCGACGCCGACACGCTGTTCATGCACGGGAACACGCTCTTCCTGCTGCGACGGCACGCGGAGGCGGCGCGCGTGCTGGAGCGACTGCTGGCGGGCGCGCCCGCGGACGTGCGGTCGCTGGACGTCTACTGCAAGTGCCTGCTGACGCTGGGCGATGCGACGGGTGCTGAGCGGGCGTTTGAGCGTGCGATCGAGGTTTCGCCCCGGACGCCCGGGCTGTATTCGTCGCTGGCTGGGGCGTTGTGCGAGGTGGCGCGGGCCGACGACGCGGCGGAGGTGCTGCGGCGCGGGTTGGCGGCGTGCCCGGACGATCGCGACCTGGCGCTCTTCGCCGCGTGCACGCTGAACTTTGTCGACGTCGAGCCCGCGGCGCACCGCGCGCTCCACGAGCGCGTGGGCGCGATGTACAACCCGCCCCCGCCGGTGGGGCTGCCCGCGGCGCCGCTGCTCATCGCCGACCCGGACCCCGAGCGCCCGCTCCGCGTGGCGCTGCTCTCGTCGGACCTGCGCGACCACGTGTGCGGGACGTTTCTCCGCCCGCTCGTGGGGTACCTCGCGGGGGCGGGGGCGGGGGCGGGGGTGGTGGTGCACCTGTACGCCGCGGGCGTCGTGCCCGACGACTGGAGCGCGTGGTTCCGCGCGCGGGCGCCGTGGCGCGACGTGGGTGAACTCGACGCCGACGCGCTCCGCGCGCAGTGCGCCCGCGACGCGATCGATATTCTCGTGGAGTGCAACGGCTGGACGACCGGCACGCGCCTGGCGCTGCTCGCGCGGCGCGTCGCGCCCGTGCAGGCGACGTACCTGGGCTACCCGAACACCACGGGCGTGCCGGCGGTCGATTGGCGCATCGTGGACGCCGTGACCGACCCTGCGGGGAGTGAGTCGGCCTGCACCGAGCGCCTCGCCCGGATGGAGGGGTGCTTCGTGTGCTACTGGGACGAGGGGCCGGTGCCCGCCGACCCGATGGCGCGCGATGCGTCGACGCCGTTCACGTTCGGATCGTTCAACCGGGCCGCCAAGATCAGCGCGAGGACCGCGGCGATGTGGTCGCGGATTCTGGAGCGTGTGCCGGGCTCGCGCCTGATGCTGAAGTCGCGGGTGCAGTCCGAGGCGCTGAACCGGGACGTGGCGGGGCGGATCGCGGCGGGGGGCGTGGATGTGTCGCGCATCGTCTTTTCGCCCTACGCCGCGGCCCACGAGGCGCACATGGCGCTGTACCGCGACCTGGACGTCGCGCTGGATTGCACGCCCTACAACGGCACGACGACCACGTGCGAGGCGCTGGCGATGGGGGTGCCGGTGGTGACGCTGGCGGGCGACGTGCACCGGGCGCGGGTGGGGGCGTCGCTGCTCCGGGCCGCGGGGATGGATGAGTTGGTCGCCGCCGACGAGGCGGCGTACGTCGAGAGCGCCGTGCGCCTTGCGACCGATCGGGCGCACCTGGACGCGGTGCGTGCCGGGCTGCGCGCGGGGTTCCGCGGGTCGATGTTGTGCGACGCCCCGGCGTACGCCGGGCGGTTCGCGGGGGCATTACGCGCGATGTGGCGCGAGGCGTGCGCGGGCGGGTCGCGGTGAGTTGCGGGACCTAGGCCCGCGGGTGGTGCTTCGTGTGCACGCTCTTGAGGCGCGAGCGGTCGACGTGGGTGTAGACCTGCGTCGTGCCGATGTCGGCGTGCCCGAGGAGTTCCTGGACGACGCGGAGGTCGGCCCCGCCGATGAGCAGGTGCGTCGCGAAACTGTGGCGGAGCGTGTGCGGGTGGACGTCGCGCAGGCCGGCGCGGAGCGCGGCCCGACGCACGATCTGCCACACCGCCACGCGCTCCAGCGGGCGCCCGTGGGCCGAGAGGAGCAGACGCCCGCGGTCGCGCCCGTCGGGGCGGACGAGCCCCGGGCGACAGTCGGCGAGGTAGGCGTCGATCGCGGCCCGCGCGGGCCCGCCGAATGGCACGAGGCGCTGCTTGCCCCCCTTGCCGGTGACGCGCAGCACGTCGAGTTCGGGGAGGACGTCGGCGGTCATGGCGCCGGCGGCCTCGGAGGCGCGGAGCCCGCTGCTGTAGAGCAGTTCGAGGAGGGCGCGGTCGCGGCGCCAGAGGGGCGGGGCGTCCGGTTCGGCGTCGGGGTCGGGCGTGCAGGAGGCGATGAGCGCCCGGGCCTGCGCGGGGGAGAGGACGTCGGGGAGTTTCTTCCAGCGGTGGGGGCGTTCGAGGAGTTCGGTGGGGTTGGTCGACAGCACGCCCGTGGCGACGCACCAGCGGAAGAAGACGCGGATCGAGGCGAGGTGGCGGATGACCGACGAGCCGGTCATGAGGCGTTCGGTCTTGAGGGCGCGGAGGTGGGCGGCGAGGGCGCGGGGCGTGGCGCCGTCGATGCGGACGACGCCGCCCTGGGCGAGGTCGTGGAGGAGCAGGAGGACGTCCCACCCGTAGGCGGTGACGGAGTTGGGCAACAGCCCGCACTCGACGCGGAGGTAGGCCAGGAAGCGGTCGCGGGTGCGACGGAGGTCCGGGGGGAGCCCCTCCGGCGTGGGCGCGGGAACATCGTGGCGCTGGGCGAGACGGGACCCCATGGGCGGGAGAGGCATCGGGCGTCGGGTCGGGCGGGAATGAAAAACGCCCCGGCTCAGGGCGAGCCGGGGCGGTCGGGGATCGGGGGGTTACTCGCGGGGGATTAGCCCAGGAGCTGCAGGGCCGACTGGGGCTGCTGATTCGCCAGGGCCAGGACGTTCGTCGAGGCGTTGACGAGGATCTGCGAGCGGGTCAGCATGGCGGTCTCGGAGGCGAAGTCGCTGTCGCGGACCACGCTCTGGGCGGCGGCGGTGTTCTCGACCGCGATGCCCAGGCTGCGGATGGTCGCGCCGACGGTGTTCTTCTGGAAGGCGCCCAGACGCCCGCGGAGCGCGGAGGTCTGCTTGATGGCCTCGGAGACGATCTTCTGGGCGTTGGAGAGGTTGTTCCCGTCGACGACGTTGTTGGACTTGCCCGAGCCCAGGCTGTCGAGGTAGCCGATCGTCGAGTTGCCCAGCTTGCGGGCGGCGACGTCCTGGATGCCCAGGGAGACCTTGCCGGCGATGTCGACGCGCCCGGCGAGCTGGAAGTCGGCGCCGCCGCCGGAGATGGAGAAGGCCGGGTTGCTGCCCGAGCCGACGTTGCCGAGGGCCTGGGCCTTGGCGGTGCTCAGGGTGACCTCGACGTCGAGGAAGTCGCTGTTGACGCGGAGGGTCTTGCCGTTCGAGACGGCCTGGAGCCCGTTGACGGTGGCCTTGATGTTCTGGCCCGCGTCGCGGACGGCGTTGTTGGCGTTGGTGAAGGTGGAGGCGATGGTGGTGTTGTTCTGGTTGAAGTTGGCGGACAGGCGGTTGTAGATGCCGCGGAGGGGCGTGGTGCCGTCGCCGTTGTTCGTGCTGTTGATGCCCGCGTCGTTCACGACCTTGACGGAGACGAACTCGGCCGAGCCGAAGTCCTGGCTGCGGATCAGGATGCCCGTGCCCGAGACGGCGGCCTCGACGCCCGTCACGTCGGAGAACGAGTTGATCGCGTCGACGATCTTCGCCAGCGTGGTGCCCGACGAGAACGACAGTTCACGCGAGCCCTTGCTGCCGGCGATCTCGAGGACGAGCGACGAGTTCGAGTTGACGTTGATCGAGGACCCGCCGGCGGAGAGGAACAGGCCGGCCTGCTGGGCCGAGGTCGTGACCTGGATGTCCACGTTCAGCGACGTGCCGGAGAACTTGGCGGCGTTGACGCGGTAGTCCGACACGCCCGCGGCCACGCCCGACACACGGAAGTCGAAGTTGCCGTTGAGCAGCTTGATGCCCTGGAAGTTCGTGGCGGCGGCGACGCGGTCGATCGTCTGGAGGATCGAGTCGATCTGGAGCTGGTTCGCCTGCTTCTCCTCGAGGGAGAGGCCGGCCTTGGACGCGGTGCCCGTGAGCAGGCCCTGGAGTTCGGTGAGCAGGCCGGAGATTTCCTGCAGGCCGCCCTCGGCGATGTTCGCGACCTGGTCGGCGCGGTCGGCGTTGGCGATGGCCTGGTTGAGGGCCTTTTGCTCGGAGCGGAGGTTCTCGCTGGCGATCAGGCCCGCGGGGTCGTCCTTGCCGCGGTTGATCTTGATGCCGGTGCTCAGGCGTTCGAGGGCGACGCCGAGACCCTGGTTGTTCTGGCCGAGGACGCGCTGCGCGATCAGGGACTGAACGTTCGTGTTAATGCGACTCATCGATGAACCTCCGTGCTGCTGGCGAGCCTCCCCTTGCGGCGGAGGGCTCCGTGACCCGTTGAGGCTCCGTACGCCGGCCTCATCGGCGGAGCCCCGGGCCGACGAGGCCCTGGGCTCGCGGAGGTCGGGTTCCGTCCCGCCCCCAACTGCTGCCCGCCCGGCGACGCAGCCGGACGAACGCGAGTGGCATCGGGTGCGCACGAGGGCGGGTTGAGTCCGACACGGAGGGAAACTGGCAGGAATTCGCGCGAGCCCCGCCCTGCCCGGGGGTGGGCAGGTCCGAGAATGACACCGCCGCCGGGGTGTCCGGCGGCGGCGGGGGGGGGGTCACGGGATGTCCGGGCGGGTCTAGCCGAGCAACTGGAGGACCTGCTGGCTCTGCTGGTTCGCGAGGGTGAGCACCGAGGTGCCCGCGCTCGCGAGGATCTGCGCCCGTGTGAGCAGACTGGTCTCAACGGCGAAGTCGGCGTCACGCAGCACCGAGTTGCTCGCGGTCAGGTTCTCGTACTGCGCCTGGAGCGAGCGGACGTTGGTGTCGAGCACGTTGCGTTCGAAGGCGCCCAGGCGTCCGCGGAGGAGGGTGATCTCGTCGATCGCGGTCGCGAGGATGTCGCTGGCGGGCTTGAAGTTCCCGCGCTGCACCGAGGCGCTGATGCTGTTGGCCTGCCCGTCCTTGAGCGAACTGAGGTACTCGACGGTGGCGTTGACGAGCGTGCCGCCGAGCTTGGAGGCCGCCACGGACTGGATGCCCAGGTTGGCCTGCTGGAGGGCGGTCACGTCGGGCCCGAGCTGGTAGAGGGCGCCCCCGCCGGTGACGTAGAAACTCGTGGAGGCGCCCGAGGGGTTGGTGGCGGTGGCGGCGTCGAGGATGAGGTCGAGCCCCAGGCTCGCGGAGTTCACCTTGACCCGCAGCCCGTTGCCGGTGGCGAGGTTGCCGTTGACGAGGGCGGCGACGTCGCGTCCCTGGTCGCGGTCGGCGGTGGTGATGGTCCCGCCGCTGATGAGCGTGGACCACCCGAAGGGCACGTTGGACTGGATCGGCTGGTCGTTCTGGAAGCGGTAGGTCTGCCACGAGTTGCCGGTGGCCGGGGCGCCCAGGCGCTTGACGGAGACGAAGGCGTTGGACCCGTAGTCCTGCGACATGAAGACGATGCCGGAGGCGGCGTTGTTGTTGATGAGGGCCGCCCGGACGCCCGTGAGGGACGCGACGGTGTTGACGCCCTGGACGATCTTGCTGAGAGGCTGCCCGGACTGGATGGTGATGGTCTCGACGCCGAAGGGCCCGGCGACCTCGAGGGTCATGGCCGAGAGGGTGACGCCCGGGGGCGTGGTCCCGCCGTTGTAGAGCAGCATTCCTGTCTGGGCCGAGGCGACGACGTCGACCTCGACCTGGAGGGAGGAGGCGTTGAGGAAGCTGGCGTTGTTGACCTGGACCTTGGTGATCGCGGAGGGGTCCACGCCCGAGAGGTTGTAGTTGAGGGTGCCGTTGAGGAGCTTCAGCCCGCCGAAGGTGGCGGTGTTGGAGATCCGCGTGATCGAGTCGATGGCGGAGTCGATCTGCAACTGGTTGGCGTCGCGTTCGGCCTGCGAGGTGGCGCCGGTGTTGGCCGACTGGACCACGAGGGCGCGGATCGAGTTGAGCAGGTCGTTGATCTCGGTGAGGGCGCCCTCGGTGGTCGAGATCATCGCGCTGGCGCGCGACGAGTTCTTGATGCCCTGGTCGACGCCCTGCAGGTCCGAGCGGATGCGCTCGGAGATGATGAGGCCCGCCGGGTCGTCGCGACCGCGGTTGATGCGCAGGCCCGTCGAGAGCCGCTCGAGCCGGAGGTTCAACTCCGACTGTGTTCGTCCCAGGTTCGCCTGGGCGATGACGCTGGGGACGTTCGTGTTGATTCTGGCCATGACAATCCTCCGTGATTGAGGCTCAGCGCTTCCGTGCGAGGGGCGAGGCCTTCCGCCTGCCCACCGAGAACTCCGACGATTCGACCGAGGTGCGGGCGGGCGCTACGCGCGCTTCGCCGCGGGGGGAATGATGGCGACCGGGGGCGTGCGGGGCGCGGGCGAGGCGAGTTTCGCCGCGGCCCCACGCACCTGCGTGCGTGCCGGGCCCGGGGCGATGGCGCCCAGCCCGAGCGAGTCGGGCCCCTGCAGGCGAGCGGCCTGCTCGTTCTCGCGCTTGATCGACTCGTACACCTCCTTGCGGTGCACGGCGATCCGGGTGGGCGCGCTGATCCCGAGACGGACCTTGTCCCCGCGGATATCCACCACGGTGATCTCGATCTCGTCCCCGATCATGATGGTCTCGTCGCGCTGACGGGAAAGAACCAGCATGCGTGAACTCCTTGCCGGGGCGTCCGTGCCCCGTGGCGTGCGGAAGGCCCGCACGGGAGGAGAGGTTGGAAGAAGGGTGTGCCACGATTGCTACGCCGAAACCGCGCGACGCGTCGCGCTCTCGCCCACCTGCACCAGCGGGTGGCGCGTGGTCCAGCGCTTCTCGGCCAGGACCAGTTGCTCGCCGGTGCGGGTGAGGGTGTTGACGACCAGCGGGCCCTGGAGGTTGCCCGTGAGCATCTGCTCGACCTTGTTCACGATCACGAAGACCTGCGCCTCCTCCAGGCGGTTCAACTTCAGTTCGACCATCTGCTCCGGGCGCACCGGCACCGAGAACTCGGGGACGAACAGGCTGGGGTCGGTGACGACGAACGCCAGGCTGGGTTCCTCCAGGCATTGCAGCCAGAAGAAGCAGGCGTCGTCGCCGGGCTCCAGCAGGCAGTACCGCGTGTACTGCGAGAACCCCAGGAGCCCCTTCGGGAACTCGATCACCCGGTCATCCGGGATGTCCAGGACCCCGAACCGCGTCGTGCGAACTTCCATGGCGCATGCTCCGCTGCGTCGGCCCGGTATGCCGCGCGCCGCCGGGGCCGAGCCGGCGACACGCCTCCTTCGCAACAGACCCGCCCGGGCGCTAGCCCAGGAAGTCCAGCAGACTCAGACGCTGGGCGCTGCCGGCGACCGTGAGGGCCGCCTGCAACTGCGTCTGCAACAGCGAGAGTCGTGACGCGGCCTTCGCGAAGTCCGTGTCCCGCAGTTCGCTGCGGATCGACTCGTCCGTGATCGCCCGATCGGCTTCCCGCACGCGTGCCGCCTCCACCCGCTGGGCGTGCCCCCCGACGGCCCCGCGGACGTCCGCCAGACCGTCGATCGACTCGTCCAGGAATACACCAGCAAGCGCGATGCCACGCGTGTCGTTCGTGAGGAGGGCTTCACGCAAGTCCAGCAAATCCGAGAACAGCCCCGGCACGCGCACCCCCGCGCGGTCCTGGCCGATCAATCGTGCGCTCCCCGCGTCGTATGTGCCGCCCAGCAGGCCCAACTGCTCCGCCGCGCTCGAGTTGTTCCGGGCCTCGACCCGCAGGGGGTCGGGGAAGGTCCCGCTCTGGCGCAGGACGATGGCGTTGCTCCCCTCGTCGAGTTCGGCCACCAGCGAGCCCGTCGGCAGGCCCTGGCGGGCGAGTTCGTCCTCGATCTCGCTGTTCATGCGGGCCAGCAGCGTGTCCACCGTCGCCATGTCCTGCGGGCGCAGGTCGATGTCGATCGGCGACGCCCCGCTGTTGCCCAGGATGATCCGGATGTCCGTGTTCAGGGCGCGCGTCGGCGTGTTCGTGTCGGGGTCGATCCGCCCGTCGACGATCGACACCCCGCGCCCGAAGTTGAAGTCCGCCAGGCGCGTGCTCGGCATGAGGGTGCGGATGCCCAGCGCGCTCGCCGCCGCCCCCTGCCCGGCGACGTCGGAGATCGAGAGCGCCCCGTGCGACCCCGCCGATGTCTCGTTCAGCACGTCGATCCCGGAGCCGTCGCTGTTGATGACCACGCGGACGCCCAGCCCGGCCCCTTCCAGCATGTTCCGCACGTCGCCGAGGGTCTGGGCCGTCGAGAGGTCCACGATGCTGGTCCGTCCCGCGTTGCGGATCGAGACCTGCCCCAGCGGGGCGGCCAGCCCCGCCAAGGCCGACACGGGCGTGCGCCACGTCAGGCGCGGGTTCAGGTCCAGCCCGTTGGGGGTGGTGTCGCTGAAGGTGAACGCCGGCTCGCCGGCGAGCCCGAGGTCGCGGGCCGTGGTCGCCGTGCCGATGTCGGAGAACTCGAGCGTGACGCCCGCCTCCAGCGCGATGGCCAGCGCCCCGTCGCTGACCCCCACGCCTCCGGTCCCGAGGATCGGGAAGCCCAGGTCCGTCTCGGCGTCGCGGAGGGCGCCGGTCAGTCGGGCGGCGATGTCGCGGATGCTGTCGGACCCGGCGAGGTCAATCTCGATGGGCGTGCCGCCGTTGATCGACAGGCGCATCGCGCCGGGCGTTACGCCCAGCCCCCGCGCCCCGCCCAGGTCGGCCAGGCGCGTGTCGGGCGTCAGGTCCGGGTTCAGGTCCACGCTCCCGCGGACGCGGGCCGTCTGCCCCGTCAGCGGGTTGTTCCCCCCCAGCGTCAGCGGCAGCCCGCTGGGCAGGCCCAGGTCGGTGATCAGCCCGCCCAGCCCGCCGACGAAGCGATAGCCGCCGAGGTGCTCGACGACCGGGGCGGCCCCGGGACGCGTGCCCCCCAGCGCGTACCCGACGACCGACTGGCGGTTGGCGGTCGTGTAGAGCGACTGGATGAGTTGATCGATGATGCCGGCCTGGGCCGCCCGCTCCTGCGGGCTGGTCGAGGTGCTCATCTGCTCGGACGCGATCGACTTGGCGTTGAGCCCGAGCCCGTGGGCCTCGCCCAGGATGGAATCGAGGACGCCCAGGGCGGCGTCGGCGTGCGAGAAGTTCCGTGCCAGTTGGGCGCCGCGGTCGAGGCGTTCGTCGAGGGCCGAGATGAGGGCGGCCCGGACGATGTTGTCGCTCGGGCGCGAGATCTCCACCCCGCTGGTGATCTGCTGCTGCACCCGGAGCATGTCGATGCTCGTCCGGGCGATCGTGCTCGTGGTGAGCGACGTCCGCAGCAGGTTCGGCACGCGGGAGATGTTGGAGGGAATCGCCGACATCGTGTGAACCGTTCTTCGCAAACCCCGTGCCGCGCCGAACCGGCGCGTGATCCCGCCGTCGACTACACCAACTGGAGCAAGGTCTGGGTCATCTGCTCGGCGACGCTGATGATCCGGGCCGCCGCCTGGTACTGACGCTGGAAGTCCATCAGGTTCAGCGTTTCCTCGTCGAGCGAGACCCCGCTGACGGCGGCCCGCTGGGCTTCGAGGCTCTGTCGCACGAGCAGGCTCGCCTCGGCCCCGACCCGCGCCCCCGCGGCCGCCGCCCCGACCACTTGCACCCCGTCGCGCCAGGCGTCGAGCAGCGAGAGCCGCCCGAGCGACTCCAGCGGACGCGATTGCAACGCCGCCAGGTCCAGCGCCGTCGCGTTGTCGACGAACGCGCCCTCGACGATCCGCCCGGCCATCAAGAGCGTCGGATCGCGGGCGAGGTCGTCACGCACCGCGATGTCACCGGCGTTCGTCCCCGAGAAGTACGTGTTCACGCCCAGCACCGCGAGTGCGCCCGAGGTGTCGTCGGAGAACGAGAACGAGAACCCCTCGGCCGAACGCAGGTCCAGGCGTCCGTCGGCCGTGAACGACGCCGACAGCCCGGGGATCGCCCCCAGCGCCGCGCGGATGTCCTCGGCGCTCGTGTCGTCGCTTGTGCCGGTGGCGCCGGCATTGGTCCGCCCGTCCAGGTCGACGTTGATCCGCACCGTCTGCACGCTATCGGTCCCGGCCTGGCGGACGTGGACCAGGAACCCGCCGGTGGTGGGGGCGAAGGGCAGCCCCGCGAGGGTGGTGTTGGCCGGGTCGTTGAGCGCCAGCCCGCGCTCGGACGACGTGAGGCGCAGCGTGCCGGTCGCCGTGGTCAGCCCGTCGCTCCGCGCGCCGCTGCTGTGCAGGCGGTTGACCTCGAAGATGATGCTGGAGGCCAGCGCGTCGAGCCGTGCGATCGTGGTGTTCACCAGTTCGTCGCGTCCGGTGAGCAGCGCGCCCAGCGACCCGCCGCGGATGTCGAGGCGCGCCGGGTTGTCCCCCGCGGCGACCTGCATCGCGCCGTTCCCGTCGCGGACGATGCGCAGCGGGCGGGGCTGCGAGCCCAGCACGACGGGCGTCGAGCCCGCGAGGATGTCCACGCCCTGCTGCCCGCGCTCGACCACGCTCACGTCCATCAACTCGGAGAGTTCACGCACCGCCTGGTCGCGATGGTCGCGGAGCGTGTTCGCCACGGCCCCGCCCACCTCGGACCGACCGATCTCGCCGTTGAGGTCCGCGATCGACCGGATCAACTGGTTCGCGCGGTCCACCCCCGCCCGCACCTGCGCGTCGCCCTGCGTCGCCTGGGCCGACAGGTCGCCCCGCAGACGCCGGATGAACGTCGCGAGTTGCCCGCCCTGCTGCACGACCGACGCGCCCGTGCGCGACTGGTTCGCGCGTTCGGACCACGAGCGGAAGAACGCCGAGAGTTCCGTCGAGAGGCTGTTGGTCCCCAGTTCGCCCAGCGCGTCCTCGACCTGCGCGGTGATCCGCGAACGCACGTCGGCGAAGGACTGGTCCGACACCGACCCGCGCAGGCGGGCCTCGAGCCCGTCGTCCACCTGGCGGAGCACGGAGCGCATGATGACGCCCCCGCCGACCATGATCCCGGGGATGGACCCGTCCCCGCGCATGGATTCCAGCCGCCCGATCTGGCGCGAGTAGCCGATCGTGCCGGCGTTCGCCATGTTGTTGCTGGCGATCTGGATGCCCAGCTGGCTCGCGGCCAGGGCCGACCGACCGACGTTGAACGCACCGGTAAGGCTCATGAGCGAAGATCCAGGGAGGACAGGACCGTGCGTCCGGGCTCGACGACGCCGCGGGGCGTGTACGTGCCCGCGTGGCTCAACTGGCGCGCCGCGTGGCGGACGAGCCCCTCGACATGCCAGAGCAGCGTGCGCGTGGCGCCGGCCAGCGACGCCGTCTCTTCCTGGGCCCGTGCGGCGAGTTCGCGCACGCGGGCGGCGTGGGCCGCGAGCGCACCGCCCTCGGCGCTGGGCAGCGCCCGCGCCACGTCCCGCAGCGTCAGAGGCCTGCCCGCGCCGGTCAGCCCCAGGGCCGTCGCCGCCGCGTTCACGAGCGCCCCGCGCCGGGGTTCGAGGGTCGCGATGTGTTCGAGCACGCCCCGGAGGTCGTTCGCCGCCGCCTCGACCCCGCGTCCGTTCCCGACGCGCAGGGCCGCCCGCTGCGCGTCCGCGCTGGCCAGCCAGCGCGAGTACGCAGCCTCGTAGAGCCCGAGGAGCGCGCCGAGTTCGCGGGCGATCTCGTCGAGCGTCGGCGTCGCGCCGAGCGTGGAGGCGTTGATCGTGGTCGTGGCGTTCATGGCGTGCCTCCCGGCGTCAGCGCCCGCGACATCGACGCCGCGATCTTGTCCACGAGCGCCCAGTCCGACCGGCGCACCAGGCGCTCGGCGAGCGCCGTGTCGGCGATCGCCCGGAACGTCTTCTCGCCGCTGGAGGGGGCGAAGACCCCCGCGGCCCCGTTCGACTCGCGCAGGCTCTTGAGCACGGGCATCACCAGCGCCGTCGCGACCAACTGCTCGGCGCCCTCGCGGGCGCGGGCCTCGGGCGTGCCCAGCGTCTGCTTCGCCCGCGCGAGCGCCCCGGCGAAGAGCGCGCGTTCGTCGCGGGCCGCCGCGCCGTCGGCCGGCAGCGGGCGAGCGAGAATCCCCAGAGGTTGCATCGCGTCGATCTGCATGTGTCGGTCCGCCCTGATCACTCCCGCGCTCAGTCGATGACGATCTTCGCCTGGAGTTTGCCCATCTTGTGGAGCATCTCGAGCACCGCGATCTGCTCCGACGTGGGGATGTCGAGTTGCTTGAACGCCGCCAGCAGGTCCGAGAGGCGCGCCTGCTCGCTGGCCTTGGCGTTGGTCTGCATGCCGGCCCAGCGTTCGACGCGCGTCTGGGGCGTCGGGGGCGCCTGGGGCGGGGCCGCGGGCGCGCCCGCCGGCGCGGGGGTGGTCGTGGTGATCTGGAGGTTGCGATGGGTGATCGCGACCGCGCCGATGGTCACGTCGCCGTCGACGAGGATCGCCCCGCGCTTCGAGTTGTACACGATCGTCGCCGGCAGGTCGATCTGCGCGAGGGTGATCTCCGCCGACAGCACGTCCGCGATGAACCCCGCCCGGTCGTTGCGTTCCGCGGGGGGGATCATCACCCGGACGGTGCGGTCGTCGATGGCCCGCGCCACCGCCGGCCCCGCGGGCATCGCCTTCGCGTTGATCGCCAGCGCGATCTGGGTCGCCGTCGACCAGTCCGCGAACGGGCGATCAATGATCAGGTCGAACGAGTCGCCGATCGGGGGCATCATCACGTCCTCGACCATCCGCGCCCCGCCCCGCACGCGCCCGCGCGTCCGCGCCGAGCCCTCGACCTCGACCGGCCCCTCGCCCATCGCGTAGACCGGGCTGCCGACGAACGGCCCGCGCAGCGGCGCCAGGAACAACTGCCCCCCGTCCAGGTTCGTCGCGTTCCCGACCGCCGAGACCCACAGGTCCAGCGTGTCGTCGGCCCGGGCGCCCGACGCGGGGATCGTGCACGTCACCATCACCAGCGCGACGGTGCGGCTCTTTTCCAGGTCCCTCAGGTCGCCCACCGCCGCCCCGTTGCTCTCCAGCAACTTCGCAAGGGGTCGCGCGAGGGCCAGGTCCTTCCCGCTGTCGCCGGTCTGGGGCAGGCCGATGACCAGCCCGAACCCGCGGAGGACCGACTCGCCCTGCCCCTTGAAGCGGACGACGTCGCGCACCGTCCCGCCCCACGCCGTCGCGTGGGCCGCGAGCGACGCCAGCACCGCCAGGATTGCCATCACTCGCCGCAGCATCAGGCCTCCGCCGTCCGTGGCGCACCTTCGCCGCACTCTGCTTCGCAACCCGCGTGCCAGCGCCTCCGGCGCCGTTCCCGCACGCTAGAAGTTGAAGATCGCCTCGAAGACCCTCGTCAGCAGGCCCTTGGTCGCCGCGTCCTTCACCTGCCCCTCGTTCTGCACGCGCAGCGTCAGGTCCGCCAGCTGGCTCGACAGCACGCTGTTGTTGTCCGTGATGTCCTCGCGCCGGCACTCGCCCGCGAGCACCAGCGTCTGGATTTCCTTGTCTTTCTGGATCGTCCGTCGTGCCTCCAGCACCACGACCCCGTTGGGCTTCACGTCGATCACCGTCGCCGTCACCCGGTCGCTGAACCGGTCCGACCGCTCGTACGCGCCGTCGCCCTTGTACGTCTGGTTCGCCCGCGCCGATGCTTCCGTCACCGGGCTGCTCGCCCCGGTCGCCAGCTCCAGCTCCAGGAACTTCATGAGGTCGGGGAACTTCACGAGCGCCGCGTTCAGCGACGCGTTCTTCTTCGTGTCCAGCTTCTGATCGCTCGACGACTTGCTCGACTCCGAGACGATGATCGTCACCTTGTCGTGCACCGCGATCGTCCGCGGCTTGGGCCGCTCCACCAGGTAGAGCGACGCCCCGCGCACCGCGGCCTGATCGTCCACCGCGCCCTGCTCGTCCAGCACCGGGGGCGGGGGCGGCTGGCGGAAGAGGCTCTGCCCCTGGGCCGCCGTCGCGCCCAGCAGCACCACGCCCGCCGCGCCCAGTTTCGCCGCCCGGGTCATGCCCGACAGGCACTTCGCGTCGCGTTCCATCGTCGCACTCCTCGCGCGCCCGGTGCGCGTCACTGCGTCTCGCCCACGACCACCACCGCCAGCCCGGGGCGCGCCACCCGCGCCCGGAACGTGTGCTTCGAGTTCAGCGCCTGGAGCGTGATGACCTGCCCCTCGCGCCCGGGCTCCATCGCCCGCGCGGTCGTCCGCACGACGAACCCGCCCGACACGCAGTCGACCCCGATCAGATCGCCCCGGCGCACCACGATCGGCGACTCCACGTCCCGCGTCCGCACGATCTCGCCCGCCCCGACCCGCGAGCGCACCGTCATGCCGATCGCCTCGTCCCCCGCCGGCACCGCGTCCAGCGGCAGGTGGCGCTGCTCTTCCACGACGCTCTCCGCCGTCACCACGTCGCCCCGCGCCAGCACCCCGCGCGCCACGAGCACCCGCCGACGCACCTCGACCCGCGCCCGCACCGAGCCCGACGCCACGATCGCGTCCCCGCGGTACAGGCGCACGCTCAGCGAGATGCGCTCGCCCTCGCCCTGGGGCGCGATCGTCAGCACGCCCTCGCCCACGGGCGTCGCGAGCAGCGCGCCGTCCGACCCTTCAAATGTCACGCGCACGTCCGCGGGGTGCACGCCCAGCAGGTCGGCCAGGCGCACGGGAATCGCCGCCCCGATCGAGCCCTCGCGGATGGGCGCCGGCCCCTCGGGCGTGCGTGCATTCTGTGTCGGCGTCGGCGCCGTGTGGCGCACCTCGCACGCCGTCCCCTGCACCCGCAGCAGCCCCAGGCTGACCCGCCCCGACGACTCGATCGCCCGGCGCACGTCCTCGAGCCGCACGACGCGTCCGGGCGTCGCCGCCCCGAGCGCCACGTCGGCCAGCGTCGATGCCCGCGGGCCGTGCAGGTCCGCGACCTGCCCGAGCGTGAGCGTCGTGCCCGCGTCGACGACCACCAGCGGGCGCAGGCGCACGATGTCCTGTTCCGACGCCTGCGCGACCGGCCCGCCCGATTGCCCGCCCAGTTGCCCGTACGCCTCGCGGGGCCAGAACGCCGCGACCGCGTACACCGCCGCCAGCAGCGCGATCGCCGCCAGCCGGCGCGCGTCGACGCCCGTCGTGTGCTGCTGTGCGTGCTCGTGGGTCATCGCGTGCCGCATCATCGTGCCTCCCGTGCCGTCCTACTTACCGCCGGAGCTGCGACACCGAGCGGAGCGACTCGTCCGCCGCACGGATCGACTGGCTGTTCATCTCGAAGGCCCGCTGCGTGCGGATGAGTTCGATGAGCTCGCGCGTGGGGTCGACGTTCGACGATTCGAGGAACGCCGATTGCAGGCTGCCGCGCCCCTCGGTGCCGGGGATGCCGGTGGTGGGGGGCCCGCTCGCCGCGGTGTCGACGAACAGGTTCTCGCCGACCTGCTTCAGGCCCGCCGGGTTGATGAACGTCGCGAGTTCGAGCGGCCCGAGTTCCTCGGGCTCGGTCTGCCCGGGCACGGTCACGAGCACGCGTCCGTCGCTGGAGATGGTGATGCTCTGCGCGTTGTCGGGGATGGTGATGTTCGGGTCGAGCCGGCGCCCCTGGTCGTTCGCGAGCACCAGTTCGCCGTTGGCGTTCAGCGTGAAGTTGCCCGCCCGCGTGTACGCGAACCCGCCGTTACCCAGCGATTCCTCGACCGTCACGCGGAAGAACCCCGCGCCGTTGATCGTCACGTCCAGCGGGCGTCCCGTCGCCTGCGGCGCCCCTTGCGTGAAGTCCAGTTGCGTCCCGCTTACGCGCACGCCCAGCCCGACGTACAGCCCGATCGGACGCTGGTCGTCGATCTGGTTGAACGAGCCCGGCTGCGCCCGCTCGATGTACAGCAGGTCCTGGAAGTTCACGCGGCTCGCCTTGAACCCCGGCGTGTTCACGTTCGCCAGGTTGTGCGCCGTCACGTCCAGCGCCGTGTTCAGCGCCGACAACCCCGACGAGGCCGACTGCAACGCATTGATCGCCATGCCTCAGGCCCCCTTCAGCAACTCGCCCGCGCCCTCACGCCGCCACTGCCGCCTACGACACCCGGCCCAGCCCGGTGATCGCCCGCTCGAGCATCCGGTCGTGCTCGCGCATCATCCACGCGTTCGTCTCGACCTCGCGCGACGCGCTGGTCATCGCCATGATCGTGAGGACCTCGTCCACCCCGGAGTCCTCGTACGCGTGCTGCCGCACCCGCCCCGACGCCTGCCGCGCACCCGCCAGGTCCGCGGGGTTCACCTCGAACAGCCCGTGACCGGCCTTGCGCAGCCGCTCCTTCCCGTCCACCTCCACCATCCGCAGACGCGCGAACGCCTCGCCGCCCACGCGCAGCGTCCCGTTCCCGTCGATCGTCAGCTTCCCGTCCGGCAGCGCGATCGTCTGCCCCGCGTCATCCAGCACGGCGTGCCCGCTCGACGCCAGCACGAGCAATCCCTGCGCGTTGCGCGTGAATCGCCCGTCCCGCGTCAGTCGCTGCGCATCCCCCGCCGCCGCGTCGCGCACGACGAAGAACCCCTCCCCCTCGATCCCCGCATCCAGCGGGTTGCCCGTCGTTTTCAGCGCCCCCTGCGCGTGCGACACCCGGTTCGGGTTCAGCAGCGCCCCGGCGCCCAGCCGCTCCAGCAGGCGGTTCGAGGGCAGGTGCCACACCCCGTCCTCCTCGCGCACGCTCTCGCGCGGGCGCGTGCTGGGAATGTCGGGCTTGAAGCCCGGCGTGTCCATGTTCGCCAGGTTGTTCGCGAACACGTCCTGGCGATAGAGCGCCGTGAACATGCCCGACGCGGAGATTTGCAGGCCGTAGGACATCCGATGGGACGCCTACGCGAGCCGCGTGCCAACCTCACGCCCGCCCGTTCGCCCCCGCCCCGCCCCCGGGCGCCTCCGGCAGAGGCCACTTCAGCACCGCCAGCGACGAGAACGGCGGGAACGCCACCATCACCCGCACGCCCCAGAACTCCCCGGGGTCCCACCCCATCTTCGTCCAGATTTTGCTCAGCAACGGCGCGTACTGCGGCACGCGGGGCGTCGCAACCGCCGGCGGCATGCCCGCCAGTTCGACCGGTCGCGCGTTCAAGGGCAACTGGTTCCGCGTCGTCTGCGCGCTCGGGTCTTCCGGCCCGCCGTGCGGGAAGCCGTACACCAGGAACTCCGGCGTCCGCGGGATCGGCAGCGACCGGTGCACCAGCAGGTCGACCAGCAGCATCTCCAGCGGGATCGTGAGCGACGCCGCGCTCGAGCCCACGTCGTTCGTCGGCGTCTTGTACATCGGCAGACCGCGCGCCACGTACCCGAAGTAGGTGTCGAACGTCGACTGGTTCCCCACCGGCCCGCCCGGCAGAATCACCTCGCGCCCGAACGCCGACTGCTCCACTTCCAGCGCCGGCATGTTCGCCGAGCACAGGTCCCGCATCAGCCACGACACCTGCGGGTCCGCCTCGTCGTTGATCGGCTCGGGCATCCCCGGCAGCAGCGTCCCGCCCCGATCGTCGTTCGTCCGCAGACGCAGCAGCCGCCAGCGCGCCTCGGGACGCAGGCGGCGGAACCCGATCAGCCCCGCGGCCTGCACAAAGTCCACCGCGTCGGGGTTCCCCGGGTTCGGGCCCACGACCGTCAGGGCCAGGCGCGTCCGCGCCTGCACGCCCCAGATCATGCTGTTCCCGCGCCACGCGAGTTCCCGCCCGCTCTCCATCCCCATCTCACGCTCGAAGAGCCCCATGCTCTCGAGCGTCAGTTCAAACTGCTCGCGATCGTCCGCGTGCGCCGTCACCGTCCCCAGGAACCCGCGCACCGCCGCGTCCACACTGTCCAGCGCCGTCGCCGGCGCCCCCGCGTCGCGAAAGGCCCGCGACGCCAGTTCCAGCCCCTGCTGCCCGGGCAGGTGATTCAGCGACGCGAACGGATCGCTCGCCGTGATGACCCGGGACAACTTCCAGGTCAGGTTCCGGTTCAGCCCCAGCCGCTTCGCCGCCGCCTGCGGCTGCGCCGGGTCCACCCCGATCGAGGCGTACAGCTCGATCAGCGACCGCCGAACCTCCTGAAGGGTCCGGCGGCCGTCCTCGACCAGACTGGTGTTTGTTTGGATTCCTTCCATACGGACACCTCGCACTATCGACTATAGCGAGCATCGGCCTCGCTTGCAAGAATTTTGAGGAAGTTTGCACAAACAATCTTGATAACAGTCACGATGATGGTTAGCCTGATGTGAAACCTCAGGCGGTCGGGCTCGATGTCGAGCCATGCCGAGCACCGGGGCACTCGGAGGACGGAACGATGCGGACCACTCAGATGCTGGCGGCAGTCGGGCTTGCGTGCGCCCTGGGCGCGGCGGCGATCGCGCAGCCCACGATCATCACCCTCGGCGATGGCGTCACCATGTTCGGCGTGCACGACAACGGTCAGACCGCCTTCGGGCAGGCCGGCAGCGTGCCCACCATCTTCGCCTTCGGCGGCAACTCCGTCGGCACCACCGCCCTGCCCGCCGCGTCGGGCTACACCGCCGCCTCCGACAACCTCGCCTTCATCACCGGCGTGCTGCCCAACACCGGCGGGCTGGGCGGGCTCAGCACCACCGCCACCCTCACCGCCCGCTGGAGCGCCGCGACCAACCTCTGGGCCGATGTCGGCCTGCTCACGCCCAACCCCGCGCTGGGCGTCACCGGCTCGGGCGTCTCGTCCAGCACCATCCACAGCCCGCGCGACATCTCCGCCACCGGCGCCTTCATCGCCGGCCAGGCGAACATCGCCCCGAACAACAGTTTCCGCTTCCGCCCGTTCGTCTGGAGCGCCGCGGCCAACGCCGGCGCGGGCGAGGCCATCGTCCTCCCAACCTCCTTCGACGCCACGAACAACCGCTTCCGCGATGGGCGTGCGCTGGCCGTGAGCGCCGACGGCACGGTCGTCGTCGGCGGGGAAGAGCCCAACACCTCCAACGGGCGCCCCGTCGTCTGGCGCTGGAACAGCGGGACGAACGCCTACGACGTCTCCTTCCTCCCCAACGGCACGCAGAACGGCAACCCCATCACGGGCACCGTCGACAACTTCCACATCAACGCCGCCGGCACGATCATCCTCGGGCGCTCCGCACAGTTCAACACCGAACTCAACCAGGTCGAGTCCTTCATGACCCGCTGGAACTGGAACGCCGGCACGCAGACCTGGGACCGCGACCTCTTCTACAACCTCTCCACCGTCCCCGTCACCATCTCCACCTGGTGGAACTCGTCCTGCCCGATTCCCCCCGACTTCACCCCGCTCTCCATGACCGACGATGGGCAGACCATCGTCGGCATCCTCCGCTACAGCACCTGCGGCTCGTTCGTCCGCTCCAGCTTCATCTACACCAACGGGCAGATGCACGACCTCTACGACTACCTCGCCACCCTCGGCACCGACATGACCTACTTCGCGCCCCCCTCCCCGGGCACCCCGCCCCGCGTCGGGCTCGCCACCGATCTCTCCGCCGACGGGCGCTACCTCGTCGGCAACGGCACGCTCGTGCAGGGCTCGGGCGGCCCGGGCTACATCGTCGACTTCCAGGGGCAGCAGGCCTGCGTGCCCCCCTTCCTCACCACCCAGCCGCCCACCAGCGTCCTCATGAGCCGCTGCGGGACCATCACTCTCAACGCCGGCGCCGGCGGCACCGCCGGGCTCACCTTCCAGTGGTACAAGAACGGCCAGCCCCTCTTCGACATCCCCTCGGGCGGCGCGCCCTTCATCAGCGGGTCCACCACCAACCGCCTCTTCATCTCCAACCTCACCCTCAACGAGGTCGGCACCTACTACTGCGAGATCGTCGGGCAGTGCGGCACGCCCGTGCAGACCCAGCCCACCGTCGTCTCGCTTGATCCCGCCTGGCCCACCCCCGCCAACGACACCTGCGCCGGCGCGATCAGCGTCGGCACCGGCGTCAACGTCCTCAGCCCCGCCGCCGGGCTCTGCGGCGCCTGGGTCGACGACGGCGAACTCGCCTGCTCGCTCACCAACCGCTTCGACCTCTGGTACGTCTGGACGCCCACCTTCACCGGCGACGCCCGCATCGAGACCTGCGGCGCCAACTACGACACCGACCTCACCCTCTTCGATTCCTGCGGCGGGACCATCCTCGCCTGCAACGACAACTACAACGCCGGCCCCGCCGCCGGCTGCACCAGCACCCGCAGCCGCATCGCACGACACCCCGTCCAGCAGGGCGTGCCCGTCTACATCCGCGCCGCCCTGGGCTCCAACGGCTCGGCCAGCACCGCCAGCACCCTGAACCTCTCCATCACCCAGGCCCCGCCGGTCGTCGCCAACGACACCTGCGAGACCGCCACGCCCATCGGCGCGGGCGCCCACGCCTTCGACCTCTCCGAGGCCTCCACCAACCTCGTCTTCCCCTCGTGCGCGCCCACCGCCGGCTCCGTCCGTGACGTGTGGTTCCTCCTCAGCCCCGAGTGCGACGGCATCTACCGCATCGAGACCTGCGGCTCGGGCATCACCAACCCCATGCTCACCATCTACGACGCCTGCAACGGGTCCGAACTCGCCTGCAACAACGACGTCGGCTCGGGCCAGACCGGCTGCACCTCGCAGCAGGCCCGCATCGCGAACTTCCAGGTCCGCGCGTCGCAGCCCGTGCTCGTCCGCGTCGGCATCGCCGGCACCACGCTCCCGACGGCCATGGCCGGCACGCTCACCGTCGTCCGCACCGGGTGCAACCCCGACCTGAACGACGACGGCAACGTCGACCAGGACGACATCTTCTACCTCATGCAGGTCGTCGCCGGCAGCGACAACCCCAGCGGCGCCAACCCCGACTTCAACTGCGACGGCAACGTCGACCAGGACGACATCGCCGTCCTCCAGCAGGTCGTCGCGGGCGCGAACTGCCCGTAAGCCGCATCAACCCTCGCCCGGCGCACGGGCGAAACATTGACTTTCCCCATCTCGGAGGGGGCGGGCTCGAAAGGGCTCGCCCCTTCGCTTTTTCTGACCGCGCCCCGCCGGCGTGGCAGGCCGCCCAGCCCGTCACACCGTCCAGCCCGTGGGCGTCAGCGCGTCGCGCACCTTCGTCTGGTGCTCGCCGTACCCCGCGCGACCCATCAGCCCGAACGTCGCGACCTTGCCCGTCTCGACCGCGGGCTGGTCGTACGCGTCGACGTTCAGCAGCAGCCCGGCGTACGCCGTCGCGATCTGCCACAGCATGATGAACTCGCCCACGTGGTGCGCGTCCACCTTCGGGAACCGGATCGTGTAGTTCGGACGCTGGCTCTCGAGCAGCGCGTACTCCGTCGCCCGCTTCTCGGCGTTCAGCAGCGTGCCCAGCGTCGAGCCCTCCAGGTACGTCAGCGCCTCGACCCCCAGGCCGGCGGGGATCGGCACGTCGCCCCCGCGCGACACGCCCGACGCCGGCGCCCCGAACGACGAAACCTCCACCAGCCCGATCACCTTGTCGTTGGGCCCCTCCCGGTACAACTGGATCTGGCTGTGCTGGTCCGTCGCGCCCAGCGCCTTGATCGGCGTGAACCCGGCGTACACCGTCTGCCCCGAGAGGTCCTTCTCCTTGCCCAGGCTCTCGGCCCACAACTGGCGGTACCAGTCCGCCAGCAGGTACAGGTTGTTCGCGTAGGGCATCAGCACATGGTTCGGCTTGCCGAGGTTCGTCCCCAGTTCCACCAGCAGCGCCGCGAGCAGGGCCGCGGGGTTCTTCGCGAGCGTCTCGGTCGAGCAGCGCTCGTCCATGGCGTGCGCGCCGTCGAGGAGCGCGTCGATATCGATCCCGCACATCGCCGCGGAGAAGAGCCCGACGGGCGAGAGCACGCTGAACCGCCCGCCCACGCCGTCGGGCACGGGGAGGGTGGTGAACCCCTCGCTGTCGCAGATGCGCCGCATGGTGCCCTTGGCCGGGTCCGTAATCGCCACAATGTTCGACGCGTAGGCGGGGCCCAGGGCCTTCTTCAGCGCGTCGCGGATGATCATGAACTGGGCGGCGGTCTCGGCCGTCTCCCCGCTCTTGGAGACGACGTTGAACATCGTCCGCGCCAGCCCGCCGTTGGCCTCGCAGAAGCCCAGCACGTCGGCGAAGTTCGCCGGGTCGACGTTGTCGAGCACGAACAGGCGCGGGCCGTTGCGATCTCCCGCGCCGCGGAGGTTCCACGTCGCCGGGTTCAGCGCGCTCTGGAGCGCGATGTTGCCCAGGGCCGAGCCCCCGATGCCCAGCACCACGAGGTTCTCGAACTTCCCGCGGCTGCGCCCCGCGATCTCCCGCACGGCGCGGACGTGCGTGCTTCGGGCCGGGTCGCGGGCGAGGTCGCGCCAGCGTTCCCAGCCCGTGCCGCGCCGGGACGCCAGTTTCTTCGTGTGGGCCCCGACCGCGGCGGCGATGGGCCCCGCGGGGTCGAGCAGCGCCTCGTCCACCCCGTGCGAGCCGACGCGGGCCCGCAGACAGTTCGCGTAGTCGATCGTCAGCATGGGCGGAGGGTAGCGTCACGCCCCGCGGAGCGCCAAGCACGTCCGCCTCGGTGTGGGCGGGGGGTCCGTCCCCGGCGTTACGGCAGGGGCTTGTTGAGCGTGTAGTTCGGGCGTGCCTCGGGCGGGGCGTCGTTCGCGTTCATGTACATGCTGCCCGAGGGGTACCAGTAGTCGAGTTTCTCGTACGCCTCGAACGACGACATGTACCGCACGCTCCCGTCGAAGAAGCACGCGTTCATCCCGCGGCTGTGGCGGAAGGAGAGGTTCCGGTTCGTCGGGTTGTTCGGCGCCCGCACGCGTCCGTACGCGTTCGAGTCGTGGAACGCGGGCGAGGAGTCGGTGAACGAGCCGTAGATGATGCCCCCCGAGCCGCCCGGCGCGCCCGCGCCGATGTCAAAGTCGAGCAGGCGTGCGGTGTGGTCGTAGAAGCGTGTCCCGTCGGCCATCATCACCTTGCGCGACGGGTTGTTGAAGAACTCGGCGCGCGACAACTGCGGGCGGTAGTTCGCGGGCGAGAGCGCGGGCGAGGCGAAGCCCGCCCACAGACGCCGGGCCTGCGTCTGGCCCTCGGCGCGATACTCCACCGCCGAGCGCGGCGCCGCGGGCGAGTAGAACACGAACGGCGCGGGCTGCAGGTAACTCACCTGGCGGTACTTCAGGTCCGTCTGGGCATCGAGAAACTGCTGAATGTCCGGCGCGTTCGACGAGCCCATCCACACCGTGTCGTTCAGCGCCCGGGCCGACGCGCACCCGAACTTGTTGAAGATCTCCAGCGTCCGACGCGCCCGGTTCGGCGAGAGCCCCGCGCCGTCGCCGACGGTCGGGCTGATCCAGTCCCACATCGTCGTGGGCGTGGTCGGGGTCGTGTCGAAGACCACGTTGGCCCCGCTGAAGTACGCCGCGTCGGCGCCCGACGTGTTCACGCCCGCGAAGTACTCCTTCCACGTCAGGATGTACTGCTGCTGCGCCTGGCCCAACTGCTTGAGCATCGACTGGCAGATGACCTGGCGGGCCGCCTCGCGGGCCTTCCCCAGCGAGGGAAGCAGGATGCTGATGAGCAGCGCGATGATGGCGATGACGACCAGCAGTTCGATGAGCGTGAACCCATCGGTGCGGCGCGGGCGGTGCGGGCTGAACAGTCGCATGGGGTTCTCGCGGAGGGTCAGAATCAGGTCCGGGGCGGAACAGATCGGTGTCAGAGCAGGTCGCGATTCACGGGAGACTTTCCGGCGTTCGTCACCTCGCCGGTCTTCGGGTCCACAAACTTCGGCGCCGGGTCGGTCATCCGCCCGAGCATCGACAGGTAGCGGTCCGAGACAAACCACTTCCCGTCCTTCTGATACACCGGGTAGAGCGTCGCCTTGCCCGTCTCCGGGTTCGTCGCCGGCAGCGCCACCATCCGCCCCTTCGGCAGCGGCGCCACGAACAGATCACCCGTGCTGATCTCCACCAGTGTCACGCTTTCGGCAAGGTCGATCTCGGGCGCGCCGCTCCGCACCCACAGCCACGACGCGGGCAATGCCAGCAGCGCCAAGACGATCAGCACGATCTGCCATGGCTTCACGCCGCTCATGCACCGACTCCCGTACCGCGGAATCGCGGCGTGGACGCACAATCCCGCGGGCTTTATACCCCCGCACCCGTCGATTCTCAAGCCGACGCCCGCCTCTTGACCTGTTCCTAACCCGCCGTCCGGGATCGGCAACCTCCGCGGCCCCAACGCTTTTCGTGGCTTCCGCCGCGTGCCGTCCGGGTCATGTTCGGGCGACCTTTCCGGCGCACCCAACAGCCATCGCCCGGATCAGGGGTGCCCACCCCGCGCTCTACCATCACCCGTGCCCATCCGTCTCCTCCTCGCCAACCCCCGCGGCTTCTGCGCGGGCGTCCGCATGGCCATCGACGTCGTCGATCAGGTCCTCGATCTCTTCCCCGGCGAAACCATCTACGTCTACCACGACATCGTCCACAACACCCACGTCGTCGGGCGCTTCGAACGCCGCGGCGTCGTCTTCGTCGACGACATCGCCGAGATCCCCGAGGGCTCCATCGTCGTCTTCTCCGCGCACGGCATCTCCCCGGCCGTCCGCGACGCCGCCCGCGCACGAAGCCTCCGCGCCATCGACGCCACCTGCCCGCTCGTGACGAAAGTCCACGCCGAGGCCATCCGCTACGCCCGCCAGGGCTACCAGATCCTCCTCGTCGGGCACCGCGACCACCAGGAAGTCGTCGGCACCAGCGGCGAAGCACCCGACGCCACGCAGATCGTCGAAAGCCCCGCCGACATCCCGCGCCTCACCATCCGCAACCCCGACAAACTCGTCTACCTCACGCAGACCACCCTCAGCACCGACGACGCCGGCGTCATCATCGACGCCCTCAAGCGCGCCTTCCCCAACATCAAGGCCCCGCCCAGCGAGGACATCTGCTACGCCACGACCAACCGCCAGGTCGCCGTCCGCCGGATCGCCCCCGAGTGCGACCTCGTCCTCGTCGTCGGCAGCCGCCACTCCAGCAACTCCGTCCGCCTCACCGAGATCTCCGCCAACGTCGGCACGCCCGCACGCCTGCTCGACGACGTCTCCGAGATCGACTGGTCGTGGTTCCCCCGCGGCGACGAGACCGTCCTCGTCACCGCCGGCGCCAGCGCCCCCGAAGACCTCGTCGCGGACCTGTGCCGCACGATCCTCGCCCGCTTCGGCGGCACCATCGAACAGCGCGACGTGTTCCGCGAGGACGTCGAGTTCGCCCAGCCCGGCGCCCTCCGCAAGATCATGTCCCAGCGCGCCATCGACCCCGAAACCCGACGCATCCGCGTCCAGCCCCCCGTCATCACCCCCGAGGTCTACGGCGGGGTGCCGCTCACCGTCAGCGCGGCGTCGAGCAGACGGGCCGACGCCCGATGAAGCACCCGACGCACCACATCTTCGACTTCACCCCAGACACCCTCGCCGCCTGGTGCGAGGCGCGCCGCATGCCGCGCTTCCGCGCGGCGCAGGTCCTCGAGTGGGTCTACGCCAAGGGCATCACCGACCCCGCGGCGATGTCCAACCTCTCCAAACTCGACCGCGACACCCTCGCCCGCGACATGACCTTCCTCTCGGGCGAGGTGCTCCGCCACCTCCGCGCGACCGACGGCACGCAAAAACTCCTCGTCGAGTGGGACGACTTCGCCTCCACCCCGCCGGTGCGCACCACGCCCACGACGCCGCCCGAGGCCCCCAACGACCCGCGCCCCGACGGGCGGCGGTCCCTCTCGCTCGCGCAGGCCGCCGGGCCCGTCGGCGATCCTTCACGCCAGACCGAGTGCGTGATGATCCCCTCGCTCCCGCGCGACGACGACGATGGCGACGCGCCGGGCGAGCCCGCCGGCGCGCCCCGCTTCACCGCCTGCATCTCCTCGCAGGTCGGCTGCCCCGTGGGCTGCAAGTTCTGTGCGTCGGGGCTCACCGGGCTTGATCACAACCTCTCCGCGGGGCGCATCGTCGAGCAGGTCTGGCGTCTCGCGCGTCTGCCCGGCGTGCGGCGCATCACCAACGTCGTCTTCATGGGCATGGGCGAGCCGCTCTCGAACCTGTCCGCCGTCGTGCCCGCCGTCCGCGCGCTCAACGCCCCCTGGGGCATGGGCATCTCGGCCCGCAAGATCACCATCTCCACCGTGGGCCTGCCCAAGGCCATCGAGAAACTCGCCGCGCAGCTCGACCTGCCCGTCACGCTCGCGCTCTCGCTCCACGCGCCCGACGACGAAACCCGTCGGCGCCTCATCCCCTGGGCCGAGTACACGACGATCGCCGACCTGCTCGGCGCCTGCCGCGCGTGGTTCGAGAAGACCGGGCGCGAGATCACCCTCGAGTACACGCTCCTGCGGGGCGTGAACGACTCGCCCGCCCAGGCCGCGGCTCTCGCCACAATCGCCAACTCCCTCCGCGCGAACGTCAACCTCATCCGCTACAACGAGGTCTCGGGCCTGCCCTTCCAGCGCCCGCACACCGACGACGTCCGCGCCTTCCAGCGCATCCTCCGCGACGCCGGCGTCAACGCCCACATCCGCGCCAGCCGCGGACGCGACATCGCCGCCGCGTGCGGCCAGCTCCGCCACGAGAACGCCGCCAAGAGCGTGTGAGCCCCGCGTGCCCGCGCCGATCCCGCGCGTGCCCCCGCCGACCCTGCGCCGGCCCCACGCCGGGTATCCTCCCCGCGATGGCGACCTCCGCCGGCACGCCGCCAGTCCTCGACGCGCCCGCCGTGGGCTCGGTCCTCACGTCGTTCCACCCCTTCGGCGTGCTGCACGCCGGCGCGGTGGTGGTGGGGGCGCTGCTCGTGCTCGCCGTCGTGTGGGCCGGGCGCCGGGCGCAGCGCCACGGGCACGAAGAGCGTGTCCGCGCCGGGTGGATCGGCGCGTCGCTCGTGGTGCAGGCCGCCAGCATCATCTACTACGTGCTCCCCGCGAACCTCGACCTGTCCGAGAGCCTGCCGCTCCACGTCTGCGATCTCGCCGGGCCCATCGCCATCGCCGCCCTCTGGTCCCGCGTCCGCATCCTCCGCACGCTCCTCTACTTCTGGGGCATCGGCCTCTCATCCCAGGCGTTCTTCACGCCCGTCCTCGAGGCCCCCTACGGGCTCGAGACGCTCCGCTTCTGGCTCTTCTTCGGCACGCATCTTCAGATCGTCGGCTCCGCCGTCTACGACCTTGCCGTCCTGCGTTTCCGCCCCGCCATGCCCGACTTCGTCCGGGGCTCGCTCGTCACCATGGGCTACGTCGGCGTCATGCTCCCCCTCAACATCGCCACCGGCTGGAACTACGGCTACGTCGGCCAGACCACCCCCGCCAACCCCACGCCCCTCGACCTCCTGGGTTCCTGGCCACTCCGCCTCCTCTGGCTCGCGCTCATCTGTCACGGCGTCTTCCTCCTCATGACCCTCGTCTGGCGACTCGCCCCGCGCACGCCTTCCCCGCGCGATTCGTAGACTCCGCCGCATGGTCCGCCTCTGCCTCGGCCTCATCCCCCTCGCGGCGATCCTCGCCTGGGTTCTCACCCGCGTCGTCATCAGCGTCAGCCATCGCCTCCACGCCCTCGACGGGCAGGGCGTCGCGGGACAGATCAAGGACGCCCCACGCCGCGTCCCCAACACCGGCGGCGTTGCCATCGTCCTCGCCATCCTCCTCCCCATCCTCGCCGGCCTGTGGTTCTACCACGGCATCGACCCCTCGCCCGACGCCGACTGGCGCAACGACTTCTCCTTCATCCCCGCCGACACCGCCGAGCACGTCGGCGGCATCCAGGCCCAGACGCCCCTCGCGCTCCTCCTCGTCGGCTGCGTCCTCGTGCTCCATGTCCTCGGGCTCATCGACGACCGGCGCCCGCTCGGGCCCTTCCTCAAGCTCGGCGTCATGGCCCTCCCCGCCCTCGCCGTTCCCCTCCTCACCACCCTCTCCCCATCCCTCGACGACACACGCCTGCTGACGTTCCTCGACGACCGCGTGGGCGGCCCGTGGCTCTCGATCGCCGTCACCACGCTCTGGTTCCTCGTCGTCATCAACGCGCTGAACTTCCTCGACAACATGGACGGGCTCGCCGCGGGCGTCGCCGCCGTCGCAGGGGCGTTCTTCCTGGTCGCGGCGCTCATCGCGGGACAATGGTTCGTCGCCGCCGTGCTCGCGCTGCTCATCGGCGCGTGCCTGGGGTTCCTGGTCTACAACGCCCCGCGCCGGGGCGGGGCCCGGATCTTCATGGGCGACGGCGGGTCGCTCGTCCTGGGATTCCTGCTCGCGTTCCTCACCGTCCGCACGACGTACCTCGTGCCGGGCTCGTACACCTTCTACACGCCCTTCGGCTTCGAGTCCGGCACGATCTCCGACCGCGCGTGGTACGCCGTGCTCATGCCGCTGGTCGTCCTCGCCGTCCCGCTCTACGACTTCACGACCGTCGTGCTCCTGCGTCTCTCGCAGGGCAGGAGCCCCTTCGTCGGCGACCTGCAGCACCTCTCGCACCGCCTCGTGCAGCGGGGGCTCTCCAGGCCCGCCGCCGTCGTGACCATCTGGGGGCTCACCGCGACCACCGGCATCTCGGGCGTGCTGCTGACGCGCGCCGCGGGCTGGCAGGCGCTGCTCATCGGCGTGCAGGTCCTCGTGATCCTCGCCGTCATCGCCGCCATCGAGTTCGCCCGCCGCCCGGGTGATCCGCGCCCTCCCGATCGCACTCCATCGGAGCCCCGCGCGTGAGTGCCCCGCCCGCGCCGCCCGTGACCCCGCGCACGCCCGCGTCCGACGCGCTCTGCGTCGCCGGCGCCCTCCTCCTCTTCGCCGGGCTGTGCGTGCGCTCCGCCGCCGTCTTCGATCCCTTCCCCGGCTGGTCGGGTGATCCCTTCGTCGTCGCCGCGCCGATCGTCGGGCTCACGCCCGCCCGCGCCATGCTCTGCGACGTGCTCGTGCTCGTCGGCGCGATCGTCGCGCTCGCGGGGGGCGCCCTCCGCGGGCGCGCGCCGGCCTGGTGGGAACTCGCCCTCGCCGCCGCCGGGTTCGTCCCGCTCGCCATCCACGCCTGGACGCCCGGCCCCTTCCGCCTCGACAGCATCTGGATGGGCTCGTCCTGGGCCGCCTGCATCGCCGCGGCCCTCGCCGCACGCACCCTCGCCTCGCACGCGCGCTCCCGCGAACTCCTCCTCGCCGGCGCGCTCGGGCTGGGCGTGCTCTTCGCGCTCCGCGCGGGCGTGCAGGTCTTCCTCGAACACCCCGAGACCCTCCGCACCTTCCGGCGCGAGCGCGACGCCTTCTTCGCCGGCCAGGGCTGGTCCGCCGATTCCCCCATGGCCCGCGCCTACGAGCGCCGCATCGAGCAGCGCGACGCCAGCGCCTGGTTCGGCATGGTCAACATCCTCGCCGGCGTCGGCGCCGCCTACGTCACGGGCGTCCTCGCGCTCCTCGTCTGCGCGCGCGCCGCCCGGGCGCCGATCTCCCGCGCCGCCGGCGCGGCCCTGGTCCTCGCCGCCGCCGCGGCCCTCGCCTGCGTCGCCCTCGCCGGCTCCAAGGGCGGGTACGCCGCACTCGCCGCGGGCCTGCTCCTCGCCGGCGCGCCCTGGCTCACACGCCACTGGCCCGCGCGCGTCCGCACCATCGCCGGGCGATCCCTCGGCGCGGGCGTCTTCCTCGGCGTGCCCGCCCTTGTCGCCGCGCGCGGGCTCGTCGGCGAACGCCTCGCCGAACTCAGCGTCCTCTTCCGCTGGTTCTACACCCTCGGCGCGTCGCGCGTCTTCGCCGAATCGCCCCTGCTCGGCTCGTCCCCCGCCGGCTTCAAGGACGCCTACGCCCGCCTCAAACTCCCCATCGCCCCCGAGGACGTCGCCAGCCCGCACGCGCTCCTCTTCGACTGGCCCGCGATGCTCGGCCTGGGCGGCGTCGCCCTCGCACTGCTCGTGCTCGTCTGGGCCGTCCGCGCCGGACGCACGCTCGCCGAGCCACTCCCGCCCGGCGCCCCCGCCGAAGCCGCCGCCGAGCCCGTCCGCACCGACGTGCTCGCGCTCGCCGGGTGCCTGGCCGTGGGCGTCGTCGGCGGTGCACGCCTCGAAGCCGCCATCACCACCCCCGAGAACGCGCTCACGCGCATCCTCGGGCTCGTCGGCGCCGCGCTCGTCGCCGCGGGGGTCCTGCACATCCTGCGTCGTCCCGGCGCCGGCGCCCGCACCGCCGTGGCGCCCGCCGCCGCCGCCGCCCTCTGCCTCGTCGGCGTCGCCCAGTTCGACGTCGTCGTGTCCACCCCCGGCGCGATTCTCCTGCTCTGCCTTCTCCTCGGGCTGGGCGCGGGCAACCTCGCCCCCGCGCCCGACGCCCGACGCGCGCGCCCCCGCGCCCTCGCCGCGTCGATCCTCATCGCCGGCATTGCCCTCGCCGTCACCATCGCCCCCCTCCGCGCCGTGTGGCGCTGGGAGGGCGCGCTCCGCGAGGCCTACGCCATCGCCGAGCCCGTCGCCACCCTCGACCAGCGCCTGCGCGCTCTCGCCGCCCCGGGCGCGAACCCCGCGGACGTCCGCGCCTGGCTCGAAGACCTCGCCGCCGCCTGCGTCGCCGAGGGCCTGCCCCACCCCGGGCACACGGGCGAAAACCCCGGCGAGGCGCTGGGCAAACTCCGGCTCGCTCGCGGCGGGCGCGCCCTCGCCGTCCTCGACCGCGCCCGCGACCTCCAGCCAGATCATCCGCCCACCGCCCAGGCCGCCGACCGCCTCCGCATCGCCCAGGCCGCCGCCTTCCACGCCACCGGCGCCCCGCGCGACGCCGCCACCCTCGCCGCCATCGCCGCCGACGACGCCCTGCGCTTCGCCCGCGCCTATCCCACGGCCTCGTCCTGGGGGCACGCCGGCTCCGTATCCCGCGCCGCCGCCGAACTGACAGGACGCCCCGACCTCGCCTCCGAAGGCCTGCGGGCCTGGGAAGAAGCCTCCGTTCGGGCTCCGTACGCCACGGTCTATCCGGTGCTGCTCGCCGACGCCGCGGCCCGGTCCGGCGATGCGTCGGCCGCCGGCGTCTGGGCCCGCCGGGCGCTCGACGTCGACGCCCTCATGCGCCTCGATCCCTCGCAGGGCCTGTCCGATCGCGTCCGCGCGCGGATGCGCACGCTGGCCCAACCCCCGCAATAGCAGCCCCGCCTGCCCGCCGTCCCGCGTCTTGATTCACGGGGCCGGGCCGTTAGTATTCCCCCTCCCCAATGGGCGGATGCACGCCGTTCGGAACGCCCCCCGAGACGTTCGGCGTGGTTCCTGTCTTTCGGGTCGGGCGGGTCTCTATGGACGACGACGACGAGAACAACCAGGGGTGATCACCCGCCGCGCCGGCGACCCCCGGCGTCGGCCCTCACCGCGGCGACCCGCCGCCACGCCCGCTCGGGCACGCTTCTTCTGATCTCACGCACCACGCCACCGACGCCGGGACAAGCCCCGCGTCGGACCTGGATACGACAAGCAGCACGGCACGCCCGACGCACACCGCGCCGGGCCCCAGAAAGGTTCAGCGAGTCTCATGGCCACCGACCTCAGTCACATCCGCAACATCGGCATCTGCGCCCACATCGACGCGGGCAAAACCACCGTCTCCGAGCGCATCCTCTACTACACCGGCAAGAACTACAAGCTCGGCGAGGTCCACGAGGGCACCGCCACCATGGACTTCCTCCAGGACGAACAGGAGCGCGGCATCACCATCCAGTCCGCCGCCACCACCTGCCCCTGGGAGAAGGACGGGCGCGAGTACAAGATCAACCTCATCGACACCCCCGGGCACGTCGACTTCACCATCGAAGTCGAACGCTCCCTCCGCGTCCTCGACGGCGCCGTCGCCGTCTTCGACGGCAAGGAAGGCGTCGAGGCCCAGTCCGAGACGGTCTGGCGCCAGGCCGACCGCTACCGCGTCCCGCGCATCTGCTTCATCAACAAGATGGACAAGATCGGCGCGTCCTTCGACTTCTCCTTCGGCACCATCAAGTCCCGCCTGGGCGCCAACGGCATCCCCATCCAGTACCCCATCGGCCTGGGCCACGACTTCCGCGGGATCATCGACCTCCTCCGCATGAAGGCCCTCTTCTTCGAGGGCGACAAGGGCGAGACGATGGTCATCAAGGACATCCCCGCCGACATGATCGACACCGCGCAGAAGTGGCGTCACGACATGATCGAGAAGATCAGCGAACTCGACGACCACCTCATGGAGATGTTCCTCGAGGGCAAGGAGCCCAGCGTCGAGCAGATGGTCGCCGCCCTCCGCGCCGCCACCTCCACCCGCAAGGCCTTCCCCGTCATGTGCGGCGCCGCCCTCCGCAACATGGGCGTCCAGGCCCTCCTCGACGCCGTCATCGACTTCCTCCCCAGCCCCAACGAGAAGCCCGACGTCGAGGGCAGCGACCCGCGCGACAAGGACAAGAAACTCACCCGCCCGCACGACAAGGACGCCCCCTTCTCGGCCCTGGTCTTCAAGGTCGTCTCCGACACCCACGGCGACCTCACCTACATGCGCGTCTACTCCGGCACCCTCACCAAGGGCTCGCGCCTCCTCAACCCCATGAACAACAAGAAGGAAAACTGCTCCCGCATCTTCGAGATGCACGCCCAGAACCGCATCCCCCTCGAAGAGGTCGGCGCGGGCAACATCGTCGCCGTCGTCGGCATCAAGGACTCCTACACCGGCGACACCCTCTGCGACGCCGACCACCCCATCGTCCTCGAACGCATGCACTTCCCCGAGCCCGTCATCTCGATGTCCATCGAGCCCAAGACCCAGGACGACAAGCGCAAACTCTCCGAGGCCCTCCTCACCATCCGACGCGAGGACCCCTCCTTCCGCTTCACCTACGACGAGGAAACCGCCCAGACCATCATCTCCGGCATGGGCGAACTCCACCTCGACATCATCCGCACCAAACTCCAGCGCGACATGAAGATCGGCGTCGAGGTCGGCAAGCCCAAGGTCTCCTACCGCGAAGCCATCACCCGCAAGGTCGAGGACGTCCGCGGGCTCTTCAAGAAGCAGACCGGCGGCCGCGGGCAGTACGGCGACTGCGTCATCACCCTCGAACCCTTCACCAAGGATCAGGCCGAGGCCGAGGAACTCGACTTTACCGACAACTTCGCCTTCGAGAACGCCATCGTCGGCGGCGTCATCCCCAAGGAGTTCATCCCCAGCGTCGAGTACGGCGTCCGCCAGACCGCCCTCACCGGCGTCAAGTTCGGCTACCAACTCATCAACGCCAAGGTCTCCCTCACCTACGGCTCGTACCACGACGTCGACTCCAGCCAGGTCGCCTTCGAGCAGGCCGGACGCATCGCCCTCCAGGAAGCCGTCGACCGCGCCGGGCCCGTCCTCCTCGAACCCATCATGAAGGTCGTCATCACCGTCCCCAACGAGTACATCGGTAACGTCACCGGCGACGTCAACTCCCGCCGCGGCATGATCATCGACACCGAGGACCGCGACCCCGTCAAACTCGTCAACGCCGAGATCCCCCTCGCCGAACTCTTCGGCTACACCACCTCCCTCCGCGGCATGTCCCAGGGCCGCGCCAGCGCCTCCATGGAGTTCCTCGAGTACCGCCAGGTCCCGCGCAACGTCCAGGAGCAACTCGTCGGCGAGAAGGAAAAGGCCGCCAAGTCCGGCAAGAAGTAACCCGCGCCCCCAGCGCGACCCTACGCCGCATGGCATGTGCACCCACGCCCCGGGCCTCGCGCCCGGGGCGTTTTCTCGCGCTCGTCCTCATCCCGAATGCCGAATGCCGAATGCCTAATGCCTAATGCCTAATGCCTAATGCCTAATGCCTAATGCCCGATGCCTTCATCACCTTCACCCGCGCCCCATCGTTCGCCCACACCACCTCACCCCCGACGATCGTCGCCGCCGCGCGTCCGCGCAGCCGTCGCCCCAGGAACGGCGTGTTCCACGACGCACCCGCCAGCGTCTCCCGCGTCAGCGTCCACCGCGCGTCAGGGTCGATCACCGTCACGTCCGCCGGCCCGCCCACGCGCAGCGTGCCGATCCCCGAAGCGTCCAGCCCGCACAGGCGTGCCGGCTCGATCGTCAGCAGGGCCACCAGCCGCGCCCACTCGATCGCCCCGGTCTCCACCAGCGCCGACGCGTACAGCGCCAGCGCGCTCTCCAGCCCCACCAGCCCGAACGGCGCCTCCTCCATCGGCAGGTGCTTCTCATCCGCCGAGTGCGGCGCGTGGTCCGTCGCCAGCACCGTGATCGTCCCGTCCGCCACGCCCGCCCGCAGCGCCGCCACGTCCGACGCCTCCCGCAGCGGCGGGTTCACCTTCGCCGCCGTGTCGTACCCGTCGCACGCCTCGTGCGTCAGGTGCAGGTGGTGGGGCGACGCCTCCGCGCTCACCGGCTGCCCGGCGCCCCGCGCCGCACGTACCAGCTCCACCGACCCCGCCGACGACACGTGCTGCACGTGATACCGGCACCCGATCTCGCGGTTCAGCCGGATGTCCCGCTCGATCACCATCTCTTCCGCCACGCGGGGCCAGCCCGTCAGCCCCAGCCGCGTCGCCACCGCCCCGCTATGCATCACCGACCCGCGCGTCAGCGTCGGCTCCTGGCAGTGCTGCATGAACGCCAGCCCCGTCCGCGAGACCTCCCGCAGCACCCGCGCCATCATCCCCGCCGACGCCACGCAGTCCCCGTCATCCGAGAACCCCACCGCCCCCGCCCGCGCCAGCAGGCCGACCTCCACGATCTCCTCGCCCTTGCGACCCAGCGTCGCCGCCGCCACCGGGAACACCCGGCACACCGCCGACGCCGCCGCCCGATCGATCACGAACCGCAGGTTGTCCGGCGTGTCCAGCGCCGGGCTTGTGTTCGGCATGCAGCACACGCTCGTGAACCCGCCCGCCGCCGCCGCCCGCGACCCGCTCGCCAGCGTCTCCTTGTGCTCCGCGCCCGGCTCGCGCAAATGCACGTGCGGGTCCACCAGCCCGGGCGCCACGACGCACCCCGCCGCGTCGATCACCACCTCCGCCGCCGACCGCGCCAGCCGCTTCCCGATCGCCGCCACGCGACCGTCCAGCAGCGCCACGTCCGCCACCGCGTCGTACCCCGACGCCGGATCCACCACCCGCCCGCCCGTCACCAGTATCGCGCCCATGCGGCCCAGTCTACGCCCCGCCCCCGCACCCGCCGCTGGCAGAACCCCATAGACCCGCCTACCCTTCCTCCACGACAACGGGGTATAGCGCAGCTTGGTAGCGCGTTTGACTGGGGGTCAAAAGGTCGGCGGTTCAAATCCGCCTACCCCGATTCGCGATTCTCCTCGACGGCCTCGGCAACCGCCGAGGCCGTGTGCGTTTACGCCGGGGCACCATCCCGGCACCCGCCTTCCCAAGCCACGCCCTGTCGCCCTGCCTTCCCTCCCGGTGCGGGGCCATGCCATGCTGGGCCGGATCCCTGCCTTGCTGGGGCGGGGCCCTGCCCTGCTTGGTCTGGACCTTTGGCTTGATGGGGCGGGGCCTTTCCAGGCCCCGTCTTCCATCCCTTCTCCTCTCCCCTCCTCTCCTCTCCCCTCCTCTCCCCTCCTCTCCCCTCCTCTCCCCTCCTCTCCCCTCCTCTCCTCTCCCCGCCCGCAGGGCGCACGACCGTTGCCAGAGGCGCGGCGAGTCTTCGAGCCCGCCTCTGGAACCCAGCCCCCAACCACCCCGCCCCCTTGGGGCGACGAGCAATCCCAACCTGCACCCACACCCACCCCTGCCCCGAATGCCCAATGCCGAATGCCGAATCCCGAATGCCGCGCATCCCCGTCCGCGCGGTCACCTTTGCGCGCGCAAACGCGGCCCTTCCCACCCACCCCCTCCCACGATTCACACAAAAATCTCGGCCTTGAATTCCAGCCTCAATCACACTTCCACCCCTCGGCGCGGACACCTCTGCGCGCGCAAACACGACCGCGCGCCGGGTATACGGAGGCGCTCCGCGGTCCCGCGTGGGTGCTCGTCCGGCCTCGTGGTGGGTGAGTTCTGCTCGCCGCTGGTCCCGCCGGACGTGCCCCGCGCACCCGACCGCGCCGCCTCCACCGCGTGGGTGCACAACCCACGCGGCGCGGCCGCGCTCAGGCACCACGGAACTCGCCGGCTCAACCCCGGCGAGCCAGGACCAGCCCCGCGCGCTCGCGGAACGAGCACACCTCCTGGGGAGCCCGGCACTCCGTGCCGGGCATTTGCACCATGCTCTCAGCACGCCACGCCCTGCCGGGCGTGTGTCCACTTGGGATCCTCTGGGCCTCCGCGAATCCACCCCGTCCGCACCGGCGAACTTCGCTCGTCCGCAGGCTCTACGGTTCATCCGCATGATCCAACCCCGCACCGAACTGCCGACCGACGCCGCACGCCAAGCCTGGGAAGCGCTCGACGAGCGCCGTATCCGACTTGTCGACGTGCTCCCCATCACGATCCTGCACCTCATGTGCCTGGGCGTCATCTGGGTGGGCATCAGCTGGGCCGCGGTCGGCGTCGCGCTCGGGCTGTTCGTCCTGCGCATGTTCATCATCACGGCGTTCTACCACCGCTACTTCTCGCATCGCACGTTCCAGACCTCGCGCCCGGTGCAGTTCATCGCGGCGTGCATCGGCGTGACGACCGCGCAGCGCGGGCCGCTCTGGTGGGCCGCCCACCACCGCGAGCATCACCGTCATTCCGACGAAGAGCCCGACCTGCACTCGCCGGGCCTCAAGGGGCTCATCTGGAGCCACATGCTCTGGTTCCTTACCGAGAAGGGCCAGGCGACGAACTGGGCGGCGATCCCCGACTGGCTCAAGCACCGCGAACTGCTCTGGGTCGAGCGCTGGCACATGCTGGGCCCGCTGGTGCTGGGCGTGCTGCTGTTCGCGCTGGGCTGGGGGCTGTCGCGCGTCGCGCCGACCTGGGGCACCGACGGCTGGCAGATGGTCATCTGGGGCGTGGGCGTCTCCACCACGCTCCTCTACCACGCGACGTTCACCATCAACTCGCTCGCCCACCGCTGGGGCACCAAGCGCTTCGACACCGCCGACGACAGCCGCAACAACTGGGTCCTCGCGATCATCACCCTCGGCGAGGGCTGGCACAACAACCACCACTTCTACCCCGGCACGGCCCGGCAGGGCTTCTACTGGTGGGAGTTCGACCCGTCCTACTGGGTCCTCCGCGTCATGGGCGCCCTCGGGCTCGTGTGGGACCTGCGCCCCGTGCCGGCGCGTGTGTACGAGGCCGCCCTCCTCCACGCCGAGCGCCTCCGCGACAAGGGCCGCGCCGCGTGAAGATCGGCGTCGTCGGCGCCGGGGTCAGCGGGCTGGTCGCGGCGTACGTGCTGGGCGACCACCACGACGTCACGCTCTTCGAGCAGCACGCCCGCCCGGGCGGGCACACGAACACCCTCCGCGTCCGTCACGAAGGGCGCGACCTCGACGTCGACACCGGGTTCATCGTCTTCAACGACCGCAACTACCCGAACTTCACGCGCCTCCTGTCGCGCCTGGGCGTCGGCGCGCGCGACACCACGATGTCATTCAGCGTGCGCGATGGCGCGTTCGAGTACGGCGGGGAATCGCTCGCGGGCGTCGTCGGCTCGCCGCGGAACCTCCTCTCGCCCCGCTGGTGGCGCGTGCTCACGGGCGTGCTGACGCTGGGCACCCGCGGCAAGCGCCTGCTCGCGCAGGCGGGCGAGGATGTGACGCTGGGCGATCTCGTCGCGCGCGGCGACTTCTCGCGCGGGTTCGCGCACGATTACCTGGTCCCCATGGCCGCCGCGATCTGGTCGGCGCCCCGGGCCGCCATGCTCGAGTTCCCCGCGCGGTTCTTCCTCCGCTTCTTCGACCACCACGGCATGCTCGACCTCCGCGAACGCCCCCAGTGGCGCACGGTGGCCGGCGGGTCGCACGCGTACGTGCGCCGCATCGTCGATCACCTCGGCCCGCGCGTCCGTGCCGCCTGCCCCGTGCGGTCCGTCCGGCGCGAGCCCGACGGCGTCCGCCTGCACGGCGACGGCTGGTCCGAGCGATTCGACCACGTGATCCTCGCTACCCACGCCGACGAAGCGCTCACGCTCCTTGTCGACCCAACAGGCTCCGAACGCGAACTGCTCGGCGCCATGCCCTTCCAGGCGAACGAGACGGTGCTGCATTGGGACGTGTCGCTGCTTCCCCGCCGCCGCCGGTGCTGGGCGGCGTGGAACTACGCCCTCGGGGCCGACCCCAATGCGCCGGTGGCCGTCACGTACAACATGTCGATTTTGCAGGGGTTGGAGACGCGCGAGCCCCTCTGCGTCACCCTGAATGACTCCAAACGCATCGACCCAGCGAAGACACTGGCGCGGATGACGTACCACCACCCCATCTACACCGTCGCGGGCGAACGCGCCCGGGCCCGCTGGGGCGAGATCAGCGGCCCAGGCCGCACGCACTACTGCGGCGCGTACTGGCTCAACGGCTTCCACGAGGACGGCGTGCGGAGCGCCCTGCGCGTCTGCGAGCGTTTCGGGGGCACGCTGTGACCCTGCGGAGCGGGCTGTACGTCGGGGTCGTGCGCCATCGGCGGCGCGAGCCCGCGCACGCCTTCGAGTTCCCGCTGTTCATGACGTACCTGGACCTCGGCGAGATCGACCGCGTGCTGGCGCTCACGCGCTGGTGCTCGGCGTCGCGGTTCGCGCCGATCCGCTACCGGCGCGCGGACTTCCTGGGCGACCCCGCCACGCCCCTGCGTGACAGCGTGCTTGATGTCTGCGCCCGCGACCTCGGGCGACGCCCCGACGGGCCCGTGCGGATGCTCACGCACCTGCGCACGCTGGGGTACACGTTCAACCCGGTGACGTTCTACTACTGCTTCCGCGAGGACCCCGGCGCGCCCGGCGGCGAGGCGCTCGACGCGATCGTCGCGGAGATCACCAACACGCCCTGGGGCGAGCGCCACGCCTACGCGCTCGACGCGCGCACGGCCCGCGTGGCGCACGGCGTGCACCGCTGGCGCTTCGCCAAGGAGTTCCACGTCTCGCCCTTCCTGCCGATGGAACTGGGGTACGACTGGTCGTTCGGCCTGCCGGGCGAGGACCTGTTCGTGCACATGACGCTGCGCCACGAGCGGGGCGGGGCGCACGCGTTCGACGCGACCATGCGGATGCGGCGCGAGCCGATCAGCGCGGCGTCGCTGCGGGGCGTGGCGCTGCGCTTCCCCGCGATGACCCTGCGCGTGATCGCGCGGATCTACTGGGAAGCGCTGCGTCTGCGCCTGAAGGGCGCGCGGGTCCATCCGCACCCGGGATCGATGCGCGGCCCACGCGCGGAGGTGATGGCATGAGCACGCTGCGCACGTCGCCGACGCCGGGGGCGACGATGGATGATCCGACGGGCCGCGCGGGCGTCGGGGCGCCGAACCTGCTTCCCGCTCGGGCGCAGAACGCCGGGCGTGCCGCGCGCGGGCCGCTGCTGGAGCGCGTGGGAAGGGCGATCGTCGCGCGGGCGCTGCGGGCGATGCCCGGCACGCCCATCGAGGTGATCGACGCGGGCGACGCCGCGGCGGCGGCCGGCGTGCCGACGGGGCGCGTCCGGATCGTCGTGCACGATCCCGCGTTCTACCGCGCCGTCGCGTTCGGCGGCGAGTTAGGCGTCGCCGAGTCGTACATCGCCGGCTGGTGGACGTGCGACGACCTGCCCCGGCTCGTCGAGGTCGCGACGGCGCACGTGACGGCGCTGGACACGCTGGAGTCGCCCCTCACCCGCCTGCTCGCGCCCCTCTCGCGCCTGGCGTACACGCTGGAGCGGAACACCCGCGCGGGGTCGAAGCGGAACATCGTGGCCCACTACGACCTGGGCAACGACTTCTTCGCGCTCTTCCTCGATCCGGGAATGGTCTATTCCTCGGCGATCTTCCCGCGTGCGGACAGCACGCTGGAGGAGGGGCAGTTCGAGAAGATCGACCGCGCGTGCCGCCGGCTCGACCTGCGCCCGAGCGATCACCTGCTGGAGATCGGCTCGGGCTGGGGCGCTTTGGCCATCCACGCGGCGAAGGAGTACGGCTGTCGCGTGACGACGACGACGATCTCCGACGCGCAGCACGCCGAGGCGACGAGGCGCGTGTCGGCGGCGGGGCTCGCGGGTCGCGTGACGGTGCTGCGGCGTGACTACCGCGACCTCGACGGCGCGTACGACAAGCTCGTGAGCATCGAGATGATCGAGGCCGTGGGGCGAGAACACCTGCCGGGCTACTTCGCAACGTGCGATCGCCTGCTGAAGCCCGACGGGGCGGCGCTGATCCAGGCGATCGTGATCCGGGACCAGTTCTTCGAGCGGGCCGCCCGCACACGGGACTTTCTGAAGAAGTACATCTTCCCGGGGAGTTGCCTCCCCAGCCTGGCGGCGATGCACGAGGCGTCGCGCGACGCGTCGGGCCTGCGTCTGTGGCACTGCGAGGACTTCGCGGGCGACTACGCGCGCACGCTCGCGCTCTGGCGCGCGCGGTTCTTCGCGCGCGAACGCGACGTGCGGGCGATGGGCTACGACGACCGCTTCGTGCGGATGTGGGACTACTACCTCGCATACTGCGAGGGCGCCTTCCGCGCGCGCCACGTCGGCGTCGTGCAGGCGCTGTACCTCAAGCCCGGGCGGCGCGCCAGGCCCGGCTCGGCGGCGCCGGAGGTCGACGACCGGAGCGCCCGCGCGTGACGTCATGGCCCCGCATCCTCGCGAACATCCTCGCGTTCAACGCGCTCTGGTGGGTCACGATCCTGGGCGTGGGGCGCCCGTGGTGGTGGGTGGGCCCGGCGATTGTCCCGCTCAGCCTGCTGGCGCAGACGCGATTCTCTCCCGCGCCGCGGCACGAACTCGCGCTCATCCTCGTCGGGGCGGCCTTGGGCACGCTGCTCGACGGCGCGGCGCGGGCGCTCGGCTTCATGGCCTTCCCCGCGAGTACGCCCGTGTTCGCGCTCACGTTCCTCGCGCTGTGGATCAACTTCGGCACGACGCTCCGCCCGTCGCTCGCGTGGCTGTGGAAGCGCCCCGTGCTCGCGGCGCTGCTCGGCGCCGGGGGCGGCGTGTCGGCGTACTGGGGGGCCGCGGCGTTGGGCGGGGTCGAGTTCCCCGCGCCGGCGTGGCGCGGGCTCGCGTGGGCCGCGGCGCAGTACGCGCTGGCTACGCCCCTGTGGATGTTCGCGGCGTCGCGCCTGCTCGCGTCCCCAGCACCAGTTCGTCCAGCGACTTCGCCCGGAGCGACGCGATGAACAGGTACACGAGCGTCGTGAGGTTCCCCAGCAGGCACAGGCCGACAAGCCACGCGAGCCCGCGCGTCCACGAGCGCTCGCGCCAGCCGATCCACGCCGCGAACGCGAACAGCCCGGCGTACAGGTCGACGAGCGTGGTGATGCCCCAGCCGGTCTCGACGAGCCGTGCCAGCCCCGCGCCGAGCGACATCTCGAACGACGAGACCACGATGAGCACGAGCAGCGTGATGATGCCCACGCCGCACCCCGCCGCGATGACCGCTGTCCAGCGCATGACGCACCTCCCGCCCATGGTTCGCCCGGTTCGTCCGAACGGATGATTGACCCGCTGTCTCACGCTCGCCCGGAGCGCCTCGCACGATGCTGACCCCGCTCGCCCAACTCCTGTGGATCCTCGCCGGCGCCGTTGCTGTGATGGGCGTGCTGTGGCTCGTGCAGCGCCGGATCAGGGACGCGGGCGTGGTCGATGTCGGCTGGGCCGCGTGCCTCGGCGCGGCGGCCATCTTCGCGGCGATCACCGGCGAGGGCGACGCCGCGCGCCGCGTGCTCATCGGCGTCATGGGCGGCGCATGGGGGTTCCGCCTCGCGCTGCACCTGCTGACCGATCGCGTGCTCCAGGGGCCCGAGGACGGGCGCTACCAGATGATGCGCGAGACCTTCGGCCCGAAGGTGCAGCCCGTGTTCCTCGCGTTCTTCCAGGCGCAGGCGGTGCTCGTCGCGATGCTCGCCCCGCCCTTCGTGCTCGCGGCGTCGGCGCGTGGCGAGGCGCCGACGATCTTCGACCTCGCCGGGGCACTCGTCTGGCTCGTCGGGCTTGGCGGCGAGAGCCTGGCCGATCGACAACTCAAGGCCTTCAAGCGCGACCCGGCGAGCAAGGGCAAGGTCTGTGCCGTCGGCCTGTGGCGGTACTCGCGCCATCCGAACTACTTCTTCGAGTGGCTCATGTGGATCGGCTACGCGCTCGTGGCGATGAGCGCGTCCTGGGGCTGGGTCGCGTGGAGCGCCCCGGCGCTGATCCTGCTGTTCGTGCTGAAGCTCACGGGTATCCCGCCGACCGAGGCCCGCGCGATCCGCTCGCGGGGCGACGCGTACCGCGCGTACCAGCGCACGACGAGCGCGTTCGTGCCGTGGTTCCCGAAGCCGGATCCGATCGCCACGACCACCACCGCACCGACGGAGAATGTCCGATGACGCAGGCGACAATGCGCGCGATGCCAGAAGCCCGGTCCCACGCGCGCGAAGACGCCGCGCACGCGCCCGTCGCCTGGTACGAGCGCCTGCTCGACGCGGGGCTGATCCCCGACGCGCTGCTGCGCCCGGCGATTCGCCGGCGCCTGCGCGAGCGAATCGCGCACGAGAGCCGGGGTGGAGAGGCGGCTGTGCGCGCCCGGTTCGAGGCGTTGCTGGCGCGCCTGCGCGAGGCGCCGGTCGCGGTGCACACGGATCGCGCGAACGAGCAGCACTACGAACTGCCGCCGGAGTTCTTCCGCCTCTGCCTGGGGCCGCGGCTCAAGTACAGCGGCGCGCTGTGGGAGCCCGAGTGCCGCACGCTGGGCGAGGCAGAGGAAGCGATGCTCGCGCTGTCGTGCGCGCGGGCGGACCTGCGCGACGGGCAGCGGATCCTCGAACTCGGGTGCGGCTGGGGCTCGCTCACGCTGTGGATGGCGCAGCAGTACCCCAACGCGACGATCACGGCGGTGTCGAACTCGCGCCCGCAGCGCGAGTTCATACTGGCCGAGGCCGCCCGGCGCGGCGTGCGACCGCCGACCGTCATCACCGCCGACATGCGTGACTTCGCGCCCCAGGGCCCGTTCGACCGCGTGGTGTCGGTCGAGATGTTCGAGCACATGAAGAACTACCGCGACCTGCTGGCGCGCATCGCGGCGGCGATGGCGCCCGACGCGCGCCTGTTCGTGCACATCTTCACGCACACGCGCCTCGCCTACGAGTTCGAGGGCGACGACTGGATCGGGCGCTACTTCTTCACCGGGGGCATCATGCCCTCCGACGACCTGCTGTCGCACTTCCAGGACGACCTCGCGCTCGACGAGCAATGGCGCGTCGACGGCACGCACTACGCCAGGACCGCCCGCGCGTGGCTGCACAACCTCGACGCCCGCCGGGACGAGGCCCTGCGCGTTCTCGCGGCGAACTACGGCCCGCGCGAGGCGCCGCGCTGGCTCCACCGCTGGCGCACGTTCTTCATCGCGTGCGAAGAACTCTGGGGGCTCGACCGCGGCTCGCAGTGGATCGTCTCGCACTACCGCTTCCGCAGGCGGTAGCGCCCGCGCCCCGAGCCGCCCGCTCAGCGCACCGCGAGGCTGCGTCCGGTCATCTCCGCGGGCTGCTCGACCCCCGCGAGGTCGAGGAGCGTGGGCAGGATATCGGCGAGGCGCCCGCGCCGGGCTCGCACGCTCTCGTCGAACCACCCCGCGGGGTCCGTATCGCCCCGCAGGCGCACGCCGGGCACGCCGACGACGATCAGCGGCACGTCGTACACGGTGTGCGCGGTGTGCGGGGCGTTGGTGGCGGGGTCGAACATCTGCTCGGCGTTGCCGTGGTCGGCGGTGACGATCGCGAACCCGCCCCGCGCGAGCGCCGCGTCGACCAGTTCGCCCACGCACGCGTCGACGACCTCGCACGCGCGGACGGCCGCGGGCAGCGAGCCGGTGTGCCCCACCATGTCGGCGTTCGCGAAGTTCACCACGAGCACGTCCTCGCAATCCGGGGCGCGCACGCGCCGGAGCACGGCGTCGCACACCTCGCGGGCCGCCATCTCGGGCTTCAGGTCGTACGTCGCCACCTTCGGGCTCGACGGGTTCTCGCGCGTCTCGCCCTCGAAGGGTTGCTCGCGGTAGTCGTTGAAGAAGAACGTGACGTGCGGATACTTCTCCGTCTCGGCGCAGCGCAACTGGCGCAGCCCGCGCCGCGACAGCCACTCGCCCGCGATGTTCACCATCCGCGGCGGCTTGGGGAACGCCACGCCCGACACGTGCGGCGTCAGGGCCTCCCAATAGTCGGTCATCGTCACCAGGTGCAGGCCGAGCCGTTGCCCCCGGTCGAACCCGCGCGTGCCGCTGTCGGGCGAGGGCTTCACGTGTGCCCACGCGTCGTCGGGGAAGCAGAGGGCGGCACAGAGTTCGCGCGGGCGGTCGCCGCGGTAGTTGTAGAAGATCGCCGCGTCGCCCGGGCGGAGGCGCGAGCCGGCGATCTCGGCGTCGCTCCCGATGGCGGTGGGGGTGATGAACTCGTCGCCTCGGAGCGTCTCGCCGCTGGGCGCGTCGTAGTAGCGCTGGAGCGCCTCGGACGCGCCGGCGGCGCGGGCGAACTCGCCCCGTCCGGTCAGGCAGTCGTACGCCCGGCGGACGCGCTCCCAGCGGTGGTCGCGGTCCATCGCGTAATAGCGCCCCATGACGCTCGCGACTCGCCCGACGCCGATGTCGCGGCACGCCGCCTCGACCTGCTGCGCGAAGGCGAGCCCGGTGAATGGCCCGGTGTCGCGCCCGTCGGTGAAGAGGTGGACGAACACGCGGTCGGCGGGCATGCCCAGGTGCTTCGCGGCGCGGAGGATGGCGTAGAGGTGTTCGAGCAGGCCGTGCACGCCGGCGTCGGAGTTGATGCCCATGAGGTGGAGCGGGCGATTCGCGCGGAGCGCGTGGGCGACGGCGCCGGCGATGGCGGGGTTGGTGTGCAGGCCGTCGGCGCAGGCGCGGGTCATCACCAGCGACTCCTGCGGCACGACGCGTCCGGCGCCGATGTTCTGGTGCCCGACCTCGGAGTTGCCCATCGTGCCCGGGGGCAGTCCCACGTCCTCGCCGCTGGTCTTGACCAGCGTCCACGGGCACTCGCGCATCAGGCGGTCGGCGACGGGCGTGCGAGCCTGACGCACGGCGTTGAAGGCGTCGTGCGTGGGGTTGGGGTTGAGCCCCCAGCCGTCGCGGATGATGAGGAGCGCGGGGCGACGGATCGGCATCGGGCCTCCGGGTGTTGGTGGCGGGCGTTCAGACGTGCGCGAGGACTTCGTCCCAGGTCATGGCCTTGCCGGGCTCGCGGGTCTGGACAAACTTGACGCGCCCCACGCCGTCGGCGGCCTTGCCGATGACGACGGTGGCGCGACGCGAGACGTTGAGGTCTTCCCACAACAGGCCGTACGCGCGGACGACGCGCCGGTGGAGGTCGGAGAGGATGCGATGGGTGTAGCCCTCCTTCTCGGCCCAGGCCTTGTTGGTGAACATGCTGTCGCAGGAAATGCCGACGACGGCGGCGCCCTTGGCCCGCCAGGCGCCCATCTCGTCGGTGACGCACTTCATCTCCGTGCCGCAGACGCCGGTGAAGGCGAAGGGGAAGAAGCAGAGCACGACGTCGCCCTTGCGGAGCGCGTCGGCGAGGGTCCAGTCCTGGCGGTCCTGATCGGGGAGGGTGAAGTCCGGGGCGATCTCGCCTTGGGCGATGGGGGAGGAGCGGGTGGGGGTGCTGGGGGTGCTGGGGGTGGTGGGCATGTCGGGGTCCTTGGGCATGTCGGCACGGCGCGTCGCCCCGCGGGCGTCGTCGCCGATATGCTAGCGTGCCGCGCAGGACGCGCCGCAGATGAGGAAGCCCAGTGACCACGACCCGCCCGAAGATCGCCCCAGACGAGACGGTCGAGTCGCGCTACGCGAGCGTGACGCAGCGGATCGCGGACGCGGCCCGCAAGGCCGGGCGTTCCCCCGGCGACATCATCCTGGTCGCCGTGACCAAGACCGCCGACCCCGAGCAGATCCGCTCGCTCCTGGCGCTGGGGCACCGTGATTTCGGCGAAAACCGCGCGCAGGTGCTGCTGCAGCACGCGGCGATCGTGGAGGAATACCTGGCCCGCCAGCGCCTGGTGCCCAGCGCCCGCCGGGTGCAACCGGTGGCCGAGGCGTCGGACCTGCTGTTCGCCGGCTCGGCCCCGGCGTTGCCGGCGTCGCCCGCGCTGCCCGCGGGACGAGAGGGCGTCCGCTGGCACATGATCGGGCACCTCCAGCGGAACAAGGCGCGGAAGGTCGCCGAGTTTGTCCGCCTGGTCCACTCGGTGGATTCGCTGCGACTCGCGGAGGAACTGCAGGCCATCGCGGTGAAGCGGGACCACCCCATCGAGGTGCTGCTGCAGGTGAACTGCTCGAACGAGCCGCAGAAGTACGGGTGCCACCCGCCGGCGGCGATCCCCCTCGCCGAGCAGATCGCGACGATGGTGAACGTGCGGCTGCGGGGCCTGATGACGATGGCGCCGATCTCGGACAACCCCGACGACGCCCGCCGGGCGTTCGTCCGCTGCCGCGAACTCTTCGAGGAGATGGCGCGCCTGAACTTCGGTGAGTACGCGCCGTTCAACATCCTGTCGATGGGGATGTCGAACGACTTCGAGATCGCGATCGCTGAGGGCGCGAACATCGTGCGGGTGGGGTCGGCGATCTTCGGCGAGGCGCCGGCGGGCGTGGACCGGCCCGATCACGACCCGAACGAGGGTGATCCGCCCGCCGAGTCCTGACGGCGTGCGAGCACGCGGCGCGAGGCGCCGCGGTAGGATGCCCCGATGCGCGAGCGGCGGCTGATCATCAGCGACGGCGGGCTTCCGGCGCTCGTGGCGTGCGCCATCGCCGCGGAAGAGGCCGCGCTCGCGGAGGGGGGCGATGCGCCGATCGTGCTGCCCGTGCCGCCCCCGGGCGGGCGCGAGGTGCAGGACGAGGCGCTGCGTCGGCAGTGCGAGCGGCTGCGGCTGTCGCTGCTGCCGCCGGTGCTGCCCGCGCTGGCGTCGTCGGACGCCGAGGGCGAGACGCGGGACCTGCTGGCGGCGACGTACGGGGCCGCCCGGGCGGGTGCGGCGGTGGTGCTGTGGCCCGTGACGGCGTGGAAGGGCGACGCGATCGACATGGACCGGCTGGCGCAGATCGCCGACCGGGCGCTCCTGGTGGGGCGGCTTGTGGCGCTCGACGCGAGCGTGCACGGCGTGCCGTCGATCCGCGTCGAGACGCCGCTGCTGGACCTGGCGGACGACCAGGTGGCGGACCTGGCGGCGGACCTGGGCGTGCCGCTCGAGACGGTGTGGTGGTGGGGCGGGGCCGACGCGGAGGCGCGGCGCGAGCGCGACCGGTGGTCGCGGGCGCTGGAGCACGTGGGCTGGCCCCGGGCGAAGGCGGGCATCGGGACGGGGGCGGGGGCCGCGTAGACTTGCCCCCGCATGACCACTCACACGACGACTGACAACCCGTCCGCCCCCGCGCGCCGGGGCGTGACGCACCGCTGGACCCGCACGCTGATCCCCACGGCCCGGGAAGCGCCCAATGACGCCGGGGTGCCCAGCCATGTGCTGCTGCACCGGGCGGGGTTCATCCGCCAGGTCGGCGCGGGGATCTACGACTACCTGCCGCTGGCGCTGCGCACGCTCACGAAGATCGGGCAGATCGTGCGCGAGGAGATGGACGCGGCGGGGGCGTCGGAGATGCTGATGCCGGCGCTGGAGCCCTTCGAACTCTTCAAGGACACGAAGCGCGACGTGGCGTACGGGGACAACCTGTTCCGCCTGACGGACCGGAAGGGGCGGACGAACGCGCTGGCGCCGACGCACGAGGAAGTGATCACGGAACTGCTGCGGACGTGCGTGAACTCGTACACGCAGTTGCCGCTGAACCTGTACCAGGTCCAGACGAAGTTCCGGGACGAGGCGCGTCCGCGGGCGGGGCTGCTGCGGTGCCGCGAGTTCATCATGAAGGACGCGTACTCGTTCCACCTGGCGCTGGAGGGCCCGGGCGGGCTGAACGAGGCGTACGACGCGATGTACCGGGCGTACTCGAACATCTTCGCGCGGTGCCAGTTGGACTTTTCGGCGGTGGAGGCCGAGTCGGGGCCGATCGGCGGCTCGGCGAGCCACGAGTTCATGGTGAACTGCGCGAGCGGGGAGGACACGATCCTGAAGTGCCCGGCGTCGGGGTACGCGGCGAACGTGGAGAAGTGCGAGATCGGCGCGCGGGCGTTCGACCTGAACGGCGCGCCCACCGGCGACCTGCAGGAGGTCCACACGCCGAACCTGCCGGGCATCGAGGAGGTCGGCGCGTTCCTGAAGGTCAAGCCCAGGAACATGCTCAAGACGCTGGTGTTCAAGGTGACGGGCCCGGCGGCGGGGCACGAGGGGCGGGCGACCATGCCGAAGTGGGTGCTCGCGGTGGTGCGGGGCGACCACGAGGTGAACGAGGGCAAGGTGAAGGCGCTGTCGGGGTGCGCGGTGGTGATGGCGCCCGAGGCCGAGGCGAGGCTCGCGGGGTTCGCGATCGGGTACGTCTCGCCACGGGCCGTGCTCGAGACGCCGGGCACGCTGCTGCTCATCGACGCCGACGCGGCGCAGGGCGGCTTCTGGGCGACGGGGGCCGACACGCACGACCACCACGTGAAGCACTTCAACTGGCGGCGGGAGGTCGGGGCAGCGCTCGACGACCCGGCGCGGACGATCGTCGGCGACCTGCGCAACGCGGCCGAGGGCGACCCCAGCCCGCGCGCGCCCGGGGCGACGCTGGTGGCGGCCCGGGGCATCGAGGTCGGGCACATCTTCAAACTCGGCACGAAATACTCGGACGCGATGGGCCTGTGGGTGCTCGACGAGAAGCAGCAGAAGCGGTCGGTGATCATGGGGTGCTACGGCATCGGGGTGTCGCGGACGATGGCCGCGTGCGTGGAGATGTCGCACGACGCGGACGGGATCATCTGGCCCGCGCCGATCGCGCCGTATCACGTGCTCGTGACGATCATCCGGGCGGGGGACGCGCGCCAGGCGCAGGCCGCGGCGGACCTGGCGGCGGGCCTGAACGCGGCGGGGTACGACGTGCTGATCGACGACCGCGACGAGCGGGCGGGCGTGAAGTTCAAGGACGCGGACCTGGTGGGCCTGCCGGTGCGGGTGACGCTGGGGGACAAGGCGCTGGACGCGGGTGCGGCGGAAGTGAAGGCCCGCAAGGGCGCGGCGGGTGCGAAGGCGGACCTTGTGCCGCTGGCGGAAGTGGTGGAGCGGTGCCGCGCGCTGCTGAGGGTGTGAGGCGTGGTGGCGCGCAGGTGGGCGCTGGTGGGTGCGGTGGATCGGCCACTTACGGCGGGCCGAAGTCGGGGGCGTGGACGCCGCCGACGGTGTGGAGGAGCGGGTTGTACGAGGCGAAGTGGCGGGTGAAGGGCGTGTAGGGTGGGGCGGCGCCGTCGCCGGTGCCGTATTGACGGGTCATCTGTGAATCCCAGACGCGCTGGGCGTGCCCATCGACGCAGCCGGCGACGGTGGAGGCGCGGTCGCGCTCGAGCGGGGCGTACCACATGGTGTTGTCGGTGATGAAGGCCTTGGCGGCGGGGAAGGCGACCTCGGAGACGCGGATGTTGCGGAACTGGGCGGTGGGGAGCGTGCGGGTCTCGGGTCGCCAGAAGGCGGGGTCGGCGAGGAACTGGCAGGGGTAGAGGTAGGCGAACTGGCCGGGGGCGAGGGATTCGAGCGGGCTGCGGAACGAGGGGTGCCCGGCGTCGTTGGCGTAGTAGCCCGACGCGAGTACGTAGGGCCAGGTGAAGAACGCGCTGAAGTAGAAGACGGTGCGGACGGTGCCGTCGGGCGTGGGGATCTCGCTCTGCTCGCCGGGGAGGGGACGGGTGAAGTAGGGCGTGGAATCGCGGAAGTCGCCCGCGTAAGCGGCGAAGACGAGGGCGTGCTGGCGGACGTTGCTGGTGGAGGCGCTGATGCGCGAGTGCGTGCGGGAGCGGGCGAGGGCGATGAGGACGATGGAGACGATGACGCCGATGATGGCGATGACGACGAGGAGTTCGACGAGGGTGAAGGCGTGCGTGCGTGAAGTCTTGGTCGGGCCCGAAGATTGGCCGGGCCGACTCGTGTTCAATGAATGTCGGGTTGTGAAGACAAGCCACAGGGCGAGCGGCGTGATTAGAAGTAGATTTCGGATCACGATACTCGAAATGTCTGAGCGAATACGCGCATGTCTGTCCAACACACCCAAACACGCGCAGGAAATCGGCGTGGACCACGCCTGCCACATGAACAAGGCGGTGAAGACGAGCAAGATGCCGACGAGGAGCATAGCAGCCCAGCGGCGTGTTCGTGGAACGGCCAGGAATGCGCCTGGAATCATGACCTCGGCCGTGGGAACGGCAAAGGATGCGGCGACACGCAGGTCGAGCCGTTGGAACACCGGCCAAGAACGAAGTGAGTACTCGAAGTGCGAGAGGTCCGCGAACTTCATCACGCCTGTCATACAAACTATCGCAGCAGTAGTCATCGCCAAGACGAGCAGGACATATGCACCTGGGGCCTGCTGCTTCACGGACACGCCTCGGCGGGCTCGGCAACCTGGGACGAGTAGCAATTATACGTGAGGGGCGAGCCCTCGATCGTCGCGCAGTTACCCAGCTGATTGCAATCCCGCACGTCGTAACTGCACTGTTGCTGCGGCAGCGACACGATCTGGCCCTTCACTCCGGCGGACGACGTGAACACGTACTTGATCGTGGGATCGGCGACGACGAGGTCGTTGCACGACGTCACCTGCGGAGGGTCATTCGGACACCGGGGCCGATTTTTCGGAGGATACTCAATATAGTTGCAGCAATTGACCTCCAAAACCAGCAGGCAGGAGCCCGCGAATGCCGCGGACGCGAGGAGGCACGCAGTCACAGACCCTTCAACTAGCAGTAGAGTGCGCATCGTGAGAATCTCCAGTTCATGCTGCGGAACGACGACCCCAACGAAGCCACGTAACGACAACGCCGAGCAGCGAGAGCCCTCCGAGGATCCATCCCGCCAGTCGAACCCTCCGAGTAGCGACGTCTCTCTCGGGTGTCGTCAGCGGGATCTTCACTCTGCCTTCGGGAGCGAGAACCGACGCGGCGGGTCTGGGTCCGCGATGATCCGCAACGACTTGGATCTGGGCGCTCTCTCGAAGAGGATCCGGCCGAGCCGGATCGGGCACACGACTGGCGGCGCGAACCTCGGCCTGCGAGATAGGGTTGCATTCGAGAAGCGTCAGATGTCGGAAGGAGGCGGCGGGAGTCCGGCAATCCACAACCTTCGCAAGCGCGACGCCGCAGCCCGATTCATGCCAGCCCTCGCTGGCGATCGTGTACACGAGCGTCCCGTCCGCGTGGTGCACGCCGACATGTGCCACTTCGCCCTTCCCGTTGCGCCAGACGCCCTGCGCGACCGCGCTCCGTCGGTCTGATCCAAACTCAAAGTCGCAAGTCGCCGTCCAGGAGCCGTCGGCGTTCCATGCCGCGGCCCAGCGACGCTTGGCGAGCCCTGTATCGAAGAGACCGCCGGAGAGCAGAAGCACGATGTCGCCGCGATACTCACCCACGACCGTGGCGTATTCGTACCCGCTCGGTGCTGTTCGACTCGAAGCCACATTGACGGTGGGACCCGACCATGACCACGTATCGTCGCCGTCAAGTCCGAAGTCCACGATGTCCTGAGAACCTGTTGTCTGTGTCATCGCAACGCGCCATCGTCCCCCGCCTGCCATAAGGAGTCGCTCGGTAACCCATCCCTTGCTCAGCCGCTCCCGCATTTCCGCGAGTCGACCTCTCAGTGGGTGGTCAGGGAATCGCTCAAGCTCCTGTTCAGTGCGTGCGACGTCTTCGCGTGTGACAGACGCGGGCAGTCGAACGAGCCACTTCAGTTTCACCGGATCGGTGTGCCCGAGGCGTTCGACGACGCGCCGTTGTCCGTCGATCCACTGCTGAAGTTCGGCGAGCGAGGCCGGCTGGGCGGATGACACGCCGGTCGCGTACCCGACGACGACGATCGCCCATGCGAGCGTGATCGGGCCCGGAGATCGCCGCGCGATCCGGTTCATACACGCACTATACCCACCCCCCCCCCGCGTCAAGGGGATGGGTGGATGTGTGGATACCTTGGGGGGAAGGCCTGGGCACCGGGGATTGGTGAAATGAAATACCCCGCGGGGTGAGCCGCGGGGCGGGTGAGTTGCGTTGGGTGTTGTCGGCGGGTGAGCGCCACGATTCGCGGCGCGTGGTGAGAAAATGAAAAGACGGGGCCTGGAAAGGCCCCGCCCCAGAGGACAAAGGCAGAGGAGAGATACATGGGGCAGATGCAGAGGACAGAAACAGAGGAAGTGCTGCCCGGGCCGAGCGCCACGATTCGCGGCGGGGCCGCTCATCGTGGGCATTCGGTCGGGCGACGCGGCGAGTGATTGATCGCCGGATAGCGCGGCGCGTGGTGGGCAAAAAAGAAAGGACGGGGCCTGGAAAGGCCCCGCCCCAGAGGACAAAGGCAGAGGAGAGATACATGGGGCAGATGCAGAGGACAGAAACAGAGGAAGTGCTGCCCGGGCCGAGCGCCACGATTCGCGGCGGGGCCGCTCATCGTGGGCATTCGGTCGGGCGACGCGGCGAGTGATTGATCGCCGGATAGCACTACTCGGGGTGGGCAAAAAGAAAAGACGGGGCCTGGAAAGGCCCCGCCCCAGAGGACAGATTCAATGGCAATGCTGTTGGTCGGGCTCAGGCCTTGGCCGGGGTTTCGGGGGACTTCTTGGTCTTGGCTTCTTCCTGCAGGACGGCCTTGCGGGAGAGTTTGATGCGTCCCTGCTCGTCGACGTTGATGACCTTGACCTTGACGACGTCGCCGAGTTTGACGACGTCGGAGACGCTCTTGACGTAGCCGTCGGCGAGTTCGGAGATGTGGCACATGCCGTCGGTGCCGGGGGCGAGTTCGATGAAGGCGCCGAAGTCTTTCATGGAGACGACCTTGCCGGTGTAGACAGTGCCGACCTTGATTTCCTCGCAGAGGGCCTCGATCTCGGCGCGGGCGCCCTCGATGGTCTCGGCGTTGAAGCCGGCGAGCTGGACGGTGCCGTCGTCGTCGACGTCGATGGTGACGTTCCAGCGCTCCTGCATGGAGCGGATGGTCTTGCCGCCGGGCCCGATGAGTTTGCCGATCTTCTCGGGGTCGATGTGGAGGGTGATGAGTCGCGGGGCGAGGGGGGAGATGGTGTCGCGCGGGGCGGCGATGACCTGCTCCATGGTCTCGATGATGTCGAGGCGGCCGAGGCGTGCCTGGTCGAGGATGGTGCGGATCTGGGCGATGGTGAGCCCGCGGGTCTTGAGGTCGAGCTGGATGCCGGTGATGCCGGTGCGCGTGCCGGAGACCTTGAAGTCCATGTCGCCGAAGAAATCTTCCTCGCCGATGATGTCGGTGACGAAGATCTCGTTCTGGTCGTTGTCGTCGGCGAAGCGGCCGACGGAGATGCCCGCGCAGGTGGCGGAGATGGGGACGCCGGCGTCCATGAGGGCGAGGCACCCGCCGCAGACCGAGGCCATGGAGGACGAGCCGTTGGACTCGGTGATGTCGCTGACGACGCGGATGGTGTAGGGGAAGGTGTCGGGGGTGGGGAGGATGGCGAGGAGGGAGCGTTCGGCGAGGGCGCCGTGCCCGATCTCGCGCCGGCCGGGGGCGGCGATGCGTTTGGCCTCGCCGGTGGCGAAGGGCGGGAAGTTGTAGTGGAGGGTGAACTTCTTGCTGTACTCGGGGATGAGCCCGTCGACGATCTGCTCGTCCTTGCCGGTGCCGAGGGTGACGGAGCAGACGGACTGGGTCTCGCCGCGCTGGAAGAGGGCCGAGCCGTGTGTGCGCTGGAGGATGCCGACCTTGCCGCAGATGGGGCGGATGTCGGTGGGCCCGCGCCCGTCCGCGCGGGTGCGCTCCTGGACGATGAGGCGCCGGGTGACCTTCTCTTCGAGGCGCTTGAAGGCCTCCTTGGCCATCGTGCGGGCCTTCTTGCTGGCTTCGTAGGCGCCGGGGGTGCCCTCGCCGGCGAGGGGGAAGTGGGTGTCGAGGACGCTGGTGCGGAGGGCGTCGACGGCGTCGGAGCGTTCCTTTTTGCCCTTGATCTTGCGGGCCTTGGTCAGGTCGGCCTCGGCGACCTGGGCGACCTTGGCCATGATCTCGGGGCTGGGGAGGTAGCTGGCGCCGGCCTTCTTGGGCTTGGCGCAGCGCGAGGCGAGGTCGTTGATGAGGGCGAGGATGTCCTTGATGTGGGCGTAGCCGAACTCGAGGGCGCCCAGGACGCCGTGCTCATCGACTTCGGCGGCGCCGACCTCGATCATGTTGAGCCCGTCGTTGTGCCCGGCGATGACGACGTCCATGTCGCAGAACTCGAGCTGCGAGACGGTGGGGTTGACGACGTACTGCGGGCCATCGTCGGTGTGGAGGCGCCCGACGCGCACGGTGGCGAGTGGCCCCTCGAAGGGGACGTCGGAGATGGCGAGAGCGGCGGCGGCGGCGGTGCCCGCGAGCACGTCCGTGTCGTTCTCCTGGTCGTGGCTGAGCACGAAGACCTGGATCTGAACCTCGTCGATGAACCCGTCGGGGAAGAGCGGCCTGATCGGGCGGTCGATCATCCGCATGGTGAGGATTTCTTTTTCGCTGGGCGGGCCTTCGCGCTTGCGGAAGCCGCCGGGGAACTTGCCGGCGGCGGCGGTCTTCTCGCGGTAGTCGACGGTGAGGGGGAAGAAGTCGATGCCCTCGCGCGGCCCGGCGCGCACGACGGTGGCGAGGATGGTGCTCCCGCCGTAGTGGGCGATGACGGCGGCGTTGGCCTGCTTGGCGACGACACCGGTCTCGAGGATGAGGGTGCGTCCGCCGATGTCGCGTTCGACGCGGATCAGGCCCTGGTCGGGGTTGTGGAGAGTGCCCATGAGTTCATGATTCCTTGTCCGTGGTCCTCGGAACGAGGACCCGGCGCGGACGGCACGCCGATGGTGGCGCGACGCCGGCCCTGTGCCGAGTATGTCCCCGGCGGCCCACACAAGGAATCTGCGAGAGGCAGAAGGCAGGCACCAGTCTGGCTGTCCGGACTGTGCTGTCCGGGCTGATCAGGCCGACCGACTGGGGCGTGCCCACTGCCGCTTCGCTCGATGTGGGGGCGCCGGGGTGCCCCAAAAACCAAATCGCCCCGAGGCGGAGTCCCGCGTCGGGGCGTGTGTGATTACTTGCGGAGGCCCAGGCGGGCGATGAGGGCCTGGTATCCGGCGGGGTTGGTCCGGGCCAGGTACTTGAGGAGGCGGTTGCGCCGCCCGACCATCAGGAGCAGGCCGCGCCGGGAGTGGTTGTCCTTGGCGTGGGACTTGATGTGGTCGGCGACGTCGTTGATGCGCGCGGTGAGGAGCGAGATCTGCACCTCGGGGGATCCGCTGTCCTTGGGGTGGCGGGCGGCGGATTTGACGATTTCGACGCGTTCTTCTGCGATCAATGCCATGAGTGGTATCCGTTCGTCTGGTCGATCTTGTGAACGGCTACTGTATCCCTCGCGCGAAGCACCTTCCACCGGGGGCTTTGTCGCTCGACCCGGAACCACGCCGTGCGCCCACCACGCCCGACCCTGGGCCCCCGCCCGGGCGACCAAGCGACAGATTCTCCACAGGACGCCGCACGGGTTGTCCTGGCGGCCTGCGCCGGCGAGGGGTTCACGCTCGCGGGCATCGCCCCCGTGCGGGCCTCCCGCTGGGGCGAGCACCTGCGGAACTGGCTGGCGGCGGGGCGGCAGGGCACCATGGCGTACCTGGGCGAGGCCCTGGACGTCCGGCTCGACCCCGGGCGGGTGCTCGCGGGGGCGCGGGCGTTTGTCGTGGTGGCGGATCGGTACGCGCCCCGGGGCGACGAGGACGAGGTTCGTTCGGGCGTTGGCCGGGTGGCGAGGTACGCCCGCGGGAAGAACTACCACGACGTGGTGAAGCGGCGGCTGCACCGGGTGGCGGACGCGATGCGCGAGCGGTTCCCGGGGTCGGACTTCCGCACGTGCGTGGACACGGCCCCCGTGCCCGAGCGCGAACTGGCGGCCCTGGGCGGGCTGGGGTGGATCGGGAAGAACACCATGCTCATCCACCCGCGGGTGGGGAGTTACGTGGTCCTGGGGGTGATGGCGACGACGCTGGACCTGACGCCGGCGACGGACCAGACGCCCGACCACTGCGGCACGTGCACGCGCTGCATCGACGCCTGCCCCACCGGTGCGATCACGCCCTACAGCGTCGACGCGTCGCGCTGCGTGTCGTACCTGACGATCGAGCGGCGGGAGGTGATCCCGCCCGACCTGCACCGCGGCGTGGGCGACTGGATCTTCGGGTGCGACGTGTGCCAGGAGGTGTGCCCGCACAACTCGGTGCGCGTGGAGGCGCGCGAGGGAGAGCGAGGGCACGGGGGCGTGCTGGAGGCGTACGCGCCCGCGCGGCGCGGGTTCGACCTGCTGGGCGTGCTGGGGTGGACGGAGGACGACCGGCGCCAGGCGTTCCGCGGGTCGGCGATGAAGCGCGTGACGCTGGGGATCATGAAGCGCAACGCGCTGGTGGCGGCGGGGAACGCGATCGAGCGCGGCGACCTGGACGCGGACGCGGCGGCGGCGCTGCGGGCGCGGATCGGCGCCATCGCGGCGGACGCGGGGGAAGAGGACCTGGTCAGGTCGAGTGCGCGGGACGTGCTGGCACGGCTGGAGGCGTGGGACGCACGAAGGCCTTGGCCATGAGGATGATGGCTACGCCGCAGGCCGCGTAGATCGTCTCGCGGTCGAGGAACCCGATCCAGAAGAGCGGCGCGCCGAGCAGGAGCGCGCCGGCGAGGACGGCGAGCGTGCGTCGATCCGGCGCGGGGCGGATGCCCCCGGCGCCGAGGACGCAGAGCAGGACGTAGGCGGGCGCGGCCAGGCCGTAGAACCCCATGAAGACGCGGTAGACGACCTCGAAGGGCGTGAGCCCTGCGTAGAGCCGGTCGGCGGGGAGGATCGCGACGGCGAGACCGGCAACGAGCGCGAGGGCGGGTGTGGCGAGGACGAGCGCGGGCGTGGCGAGCCAGTGGCGCTGGTCGTGGGGCGCGGTGGCGTCGGCGCTGCGGAAGTGGAGGACGCCGGTGAAGACGAGTTGGGCCGCGATGTGGGCGGCGACGAGGGGCGGGAGGGCGCTGGCGGGGTTGAGTGCGGCGGCGCCGATGAGCGAGGGGGCGTACGCCGCGGTGAGGAGGATCATGCAGGGGAAGAGGACGAGGAAGCCCAGGAGGAACGCGCGCGTGCCGGCGCGCCCGGGGAGGGATTGGCGTGCCGCGTGGAAGGTGAGGTCGAGATAGGGGCAGAGGGCGAAGCCGAAGGCGCACACGGGCAGGAGCGCGAGCAGGCCCACCCACGCGCCGTCGGGCGTGGGAGGCAGCGGCGCGGGCTCGCGCCGGGTGAGCCAGAGGCCGACGAGCGCGATGGAGGCGGCCCACATGGCGCCCGAGGCGAGCAGGCGCGGCGGGGGGCGTCGCCCCGCGGCGAGGAGGCCGGCGCCCAGGCCGCCCAGCGCGCCCAGCAGCAGGACGACGCGGTCCACGCTGGCGAACGAGAGGAGCGCGCCCAGGAACCACACCTGGAAGGCGAGGGTGACGAGCGAGAAGACGCGGGCGGCGGGGGCGTGATGCGCGAGGAGGCGCGCGCTGCTGGACGGACGCCACAGGAGGACGCCCATGGTGGCGGCGCCGAGACAGTTGGGGAGCGCGAAGACGAGGAACGACCAGGGGCCGAGGTCGCGCGCGAGAATGACGGGGAGGTACATCCCGATGCACCACGTCCACGAGCAGGCGAGGAAGGCGGCGTAGCCGAGGACGCGCGGCCAGGCGGCGGGCGGCGCGCCGGCTGGAATGGTGGTGGGGGTGGTGGGGGTCATTCGCGCAGGTCCTCCCCGCGGGCGTAGCGGGCGGCGAGGTCGCGGCTGGCGGCGGCGGCCCGGGCGGCGCCCGCGCGATCGTGGAGCACGGCGGCGTCGAGCGCGGCACGCGACGCGTCGTCGGCACGCCCCGCCGCGGCGAGGGCGGCCGCGAGCGTGTCGAGCAGGAACGGATTGGGGGCGCCGGCGAGTTCGAGCGTGCGCGACGCGAGGGCGACGGCCTCGGGCCCGCTGCGCACCGTGTCGTCGCGCGACGTGGCGCGGAGACGCGCGAGCATGTTCAGCAGGCTCAGGTCCGCGGGGTGGTCGTCGAGCGCGCCCCGCAGGGCGGCGAGGGCGTCGGCGTCGCGCCCCAACGCGCGAAGACAGGTCGCCACGCCCAGGTGCGGGGTGGGCAGGTCGGGGCGCAGGGCGCGGGCGGCTTCGAACTGCGTGAGCGCGTCGGGAAAGCGCGCGAAGCCGAGGTACATCTTCGCGAGCCCGAGGCGGCCGTCGAGGTTCGTCGGGGCGCGGGCCACGCCCTGCTCGAAGAGCGCGAGCGCCTGGGGAATCTCGCCCTGGAGTTCGAGTACGCCGGCGAGCCCGACCATCGCGTCGGTGTTGCCCGGGGTGAGGTCGAGCGCGGTGCGGTAGGCGCGGGCGGCGCCGTCGAGATCGCCCCGGGCGCGGAGCGTGGCGCCCAGGAAGAGCCAGCCGTCGGGCCAGCGCGGGCGGAGATCGACCGCGGCCTGGTAGTGCGGGAGGGCGTCGTCGATGCGCCCGGACTTGGCGAGCCCCTCGGCCAGCCCGAGACGCGCGGTGTAGTTGCGCGGCGCAACGGAGACGGCACGCGACCACATCGAGACGGCGTCGCGATAGACCGGCACGTCGCGGAACGACAGCACGGCGCACGCCAGGAGCGCGAGCGTGGCGAGCCCGCCGACGAGCGGACGGCGCGGCGCGGGCAGGTGGTCCGCGAGGCGCGCGAGCGGCAGGAACAGCCCGAGCGAGGCGAAGTACAGGAAGTGGTCGGAGACGGGCGTGACGGCGAGGTTGCCGAAGGGAATGAGCCCGAGCGTGGGCCCGAGCATGAGGAGGAAGTGCGCGACGCCCCAGAGCGCCCAGGCGGGCGTGCGCGGGGCGGCGTGGCGCGTGCGCCACCAGGCCCAGACGAGCGCGATCCCGGCGAAGGCGCTGGCGAGCAGCGGGAGGTACCAGACGAGGCGCGACGCGCCGACGTTCCAGATGGGGTACGCGGGGGAGAGTTGGAAGGGCCAGACGAGGTGCCAGAGGTAGGCCCACGGGGCGGCCCCGGCGATCTGCAGGCGCTCGGCGAAGGTGGGGATCCAGTCGGGGCTCTGGCGGTCGACGAACTTCTGCTCGAAGAGGTAGGTGATGACGGCGAGGGCCGCCGCGATGAGGAGCATGGGCGCGATGCGGAGCAGGGCGCGCGTGATGGCGCCCGGGTGTAAGGCACGCGGGCGGAGGATCAGGGCATCGAGCAGCAGGAGCGCGACGGGGAGCGCGACGACGGCGGTCTTGGCGAGCATCGCGAGGACGAAGGCGGCGAGGGAGGCGAGGTACCACAGGGCGGCGCGTTCGCGGCGCGCGGCCCGGACCCAGCAGAGGAGGCAGAGGAGGGTGAAGAGCCCGCAGAGCGTGTTCTTGTGCTCGGCGATCCACGCGACGGACATGACCTGCGTGGGGTGGAGCGCGAAGAGTGCCGCGGCGAGGAAGGCGCCCAGGCGCCCGAGCCCGAGCGCGCGGGCGAGGGCGAGGCAGAGGACAGCGTTCACCGCGTGGAGGAGGATGTTGACGGCGTGGTAGCCCCCGGGACGCGGGCCGAAGAGGGCGTGCTGGAGGTAGTAGGAGGAGAACGTGAGGGGGTAGAACTGCTCGCTGTCGCGGGTGGTCCAGATGCGGGCGAGCCCGTCGGGGGCGTGCATGAGGGGGTTGTTGAGGACGTAGGCGGTGTCGTCCCAGCCGGTCCAGGCGTTGCGGAGCGCGGGGGAGAAGACCACGAGCGTGAGGAGGAAGAGCGCGAGCGCGTGCGGCGCGAAGCGCCACGCGGGGGCGGCGGCGGTCGCGGGTGATGAGTCGATGTGTGTCGGCGCGGTCGGCACGGGGGGCACTCTACACCGAGGACCATGGTGCGGGCGTGTCGGTGTGGCGGGGCGGGTTTGTCGGCGCGGGGGGCCGCCAGGCGCGGATGCGCCCGCGCAGGGCGAAGAGTTCGCGGAACGCGCGGAGGATGACCCGCGGCGAGGCGCCCGAGGCACGCCCCGCGCGCCGCGGGTGGTGCGTCACGTCGCGCTGCGCGATCCGCAGGCCCAGACGGCGGGCGCGGGCGAGGAGTTCGGCGGAGATCAGCGCGCCGTCGGATTCCAGCGGCATGGCCCGGAGCACCTCACCCGGGAAGACCTTGAACGCGCAGTCGACGTCGCGCACGTGCAGGCCAAACGCGCCGTTGACGAGCGCCGTCCACGCCCAGGCGTTGAAGCGGCGCACGAGCCCCTCGGCACGCGTGGCGCGACGCCCGATGACGATGTGGGGGGTGTGGGGGGTGTGGGGGGCGTCGGGCTCGCGCAACGCGCCGAGGAAGGCCGGGAGTTCGGCGAGATCGAACTGCCCGTCGCCGTCGGTGTAGAAGACCCAGGCGGCGGTGGTGGCGGCAAACCCGGCACGCAGCGCGGCCCCGTAGCCCCGGCAGGCGGGCGTGCGTACGACGCGGACGCGCGGGTCTTCGCGGGCAAGGGCGGCGGCGAGCGCGGGCGTGGCGTCGGTGCTCGCGTCGTCGACGACGACGACCTCCAGGGCGCGGGCGCAGGGTTGGGCGTGGCGCAGGGCCGCGCCGACGACGTCGCGGAGTACGGCGGCCTCGTTCCGGCAGGGGAGGACGACGGCGAGGGAGTCCAGCGGCAGGTCGCGCGCGCCGGGGTGGGCGCCGTGGGTATGTGTGTCGGGGTTGCGGGGTGAAGGTGCCACGTGCCGCAGGCTATGCTGGCGCCGATGAGTGATGCACGCTACGAGTGGCGACTCCTCCGGGCGGGGGAGTTTCGGCTGGACGCGGGGTCGATGTTCGGGCTTGTGCCGCGGACGGTGTGGAGCCGGAGCGTGCCCACGGACGAGCGCGACCGGATGCGCGTGGAGCACAACTGCCTGCTGCTGTCGCGCACGGCCGGGGGAGTCACGACGCGCGTGCTGATCGAGACGGGCACGGGCGACAAGATGGACGCGAAGAACCGCGACATCTTCGCGCTCACGGGTCGGTCGATTCTCGACGCGCTGGGCGAGGCGGGCGTGGAGCCCGGCGCGATCGACGCGGTGATCGTCTCGCACCTGCACTTCGACCACGCGGGCGGGCTGACGCGCCTGGCGCGGGCAGGTGAGACGCCCGAGTGGACCGGGCGCGGGGCGGCGGGGGAGATCGGCGTCGTGCGGACGTTCCCGAAGGCGAAGGTGATCGTGCAGGCGCGGGAGTGGGACGACGCGCTCGCGAACCGGAGCGTGATGACGCGGACGTACTTCCGCGATCACCTGGAGCCGATCGCGGGGCAGGTGGTGCGGGTGGATTCGGCGCGGCCGTTCGCGACGGGGTACACGCCCGGGCGGGATGAGCGCCCCGCCATGCCGCTGGCGTACCGCGAGACGGAGGTGGTGCCCGGGGTGCGGGTGTTTCTGGCGCCGGGGCACACGTGGGGGCAGCAGGGGGTGCGGTTCACGGACGTGCGGGGGCGGACGGTGGTGTTCACGCCCGACGTGATGCCGACGGTGCACCACGTCGGCCAGGCGTACAGCCTGGGGTACGACGTGGAGCCCTACACGAGCATGGTGACGCGCGGGTGGCTGCTGGACGAGGCGGCCGCGGGGGACTGGCTGCTGGTGCTGGACCACGAGCCGGGGAACCCGTGCGTGCGCGTGCGATCGAACGGGAAGGGGTGGTTTGACCTTGTTCCCGAGGCGGGGCTGGTTCCGGAGGCGGGGCTGGTTCCTGCGCCGGGCGAAGGAACCTAAAGTGTGGGCAGAGAGGATCTGTCCGTGCCCGACGCCGTCCCGACAGTGCCCGCGGAGCCAGCGACCAAGAGCGGGTCGGCGGCGGCGCTGCGCGACGAGGCGGACGAGGCGAGCGTGCAGCGCCCGATGCCGACGACGACGATGTCGTTCATGGACCGGGTGGAGGCGTTCATCGCGCGTCTGTCGTCGCGGAACCACTTCTGGCACCGGGTGTGCTCGCTGATCTGGCTCCCCTACGCGTTCAAGAGCGGGATCCGCATGAAGCGGATCGACGACACGACGTTCGCCGCGGAGTTGCCGTTCCGGAGGTTCAACCGGAACTGGTACAACGCGATGGCGGGGGCCGCGCTGCTGGCGAACAGCGAGATCGCGGGGGGGATGTACATCTTCGCGCGGACGGGCGGGGGGTACACGATCGTCTGCAAGGAGTTGTCCTACAAGTTCCTCAGGCCCTGCTTCGGGCCCGCGCTCTACCGCGTCACGCCCCGGGACGACCTCGAGAAACTCATCGCCAGCGGGGAAGAGTTCAACCTGACGCTGGACCTGGAGATCATCCAGCAGGCGCTGCTGCCGGCGGCCCTGGCGAAGAAGCGGAAGAAGGACAACGTGCTGGCCCGCCTGGCGGCGAAGGAACGGCGCGTGGGGCGGTGCGTCGCGACGTTCCACCTGACCCCGGCGACGCACAACAAGGCCAAGCACGGGCACGCCCGGGCCGTGGGGCGCGGGTCGGAATACTCGGCCCGCGGCTGACGGCGGCCCGCGGTCTGGCTGGCGAGCGAGCGTGCTCAGCCCCGGGCGGGGGCGAGCAGGTCTTCGGGCTTCTGCAGGTGCGCGATGATCTCGGCGAGGGCCAGGGCCGCGGTGGCGCCGTCGACCACGCGGTGATCGCACGCGAGGCTCAGCGGGAGCAGCAGGCCCACGCGGAAGGCGCCCTTGTTCACCACCATGCCCTCCTTCGCGCGCCCGACGGCGAGGATGCCGACCTCGGGCGCGTTGATCACGGGCGTCGCGAACCGCCCGGCGTGGCTCCCCACGTTGCTGATGGTGAACGTGCTGCCCGACAGGCTCTCGCGCGAGGCGGTGCGATTCCGGGCGCTGTCGGCGACGGCCGCGACGGCGCGGCTGACCTCGAGCACGCCCAGCCGATCCGCGTCGCGGATCACCGGGACCATCAGCCCGTTGTCCGTGTCGGTGGCGATGCCCAGGTGCACGCTGCGGTGCTGGATGATCGTGGCGGCGTAGTTCTCGTCGCCCGGCTTCTCGTCCACCGTCGCGTTGAGGGCGCGGAACCGGGCGTCGCTCAGCACGCGGCAGACCGCGGAGGCGACGAACGGGAGGAACGAGACCTTCTCGCCGCTGGCCGCCGCCAGTTTGCGACGCAGCGCGTCGAGCCCGGAGACGTCGGCCTCGTCCATCACGGTGAAGTGGACGGCCCTGTCCATGGACTCGCGCAGGCGGTTGGCGATGGTGCGGCGCACGCCCCGGAACGGGATGCGCGTGACCTCGTCGGCGCCCGGGGCCGGCGTGGCGGCACGCGGGGCGCTGGGGGCCGGGGCACGCTCGACGCGCGGGGCGTGGGCGGGCTGCGGGGCCGGCGTGGAGCGCGCGGGGGCGGGGGTGGGGGCGGCGCTGGCAGAGCCGGCCGCGGCGCGGACGTCCTTCTCCAGCACGCGGCCGCCGATGCCCGAGCCGGCGACGCGGTCGATGTCGACGCCCAGGTCGCGGGCGAGCCGGCGCACGACGGGCGTGGCCAGGGCCTTCCCGCTGGGGGCGTTCATCATGCCGACGACGGTGCCCTCGTCGGCGGTGCGCTCGGGCGGGTCGGCGTCGATCTCGACGCGGGCTGGCGTGGCGTGGGCGCCGTTGTCGGCGCGGGCGGGCTTGGGGGCGTCGGCCTTGGGGGCTGGCTTCGCGTCGGGCCTTCCGTCGGGCTTGGGCTCGGAGTTGGCCCCGGCGCCCTGGTAGGAGACGAACGGCGCGCCGACCTTGATGACCTGCCCGGGCTCGCCGTGCAGCCCGGCGATGACACCCGACTTGGGGCTGGTCACCTCGACGAGGGCCTTGTCGGTTTCCATCTCGGCGAGGACGTCGAGTTCGTTGACGGTCTGGCCGACCTCGACGCGCCACTTGATGAGTTCGGCCTCGGCGAGCCCTTCGCCGAGATCCGGGAGGAGGAAGACGTTCGGGTCTTTGGAAGTCGCGTGCGCCATGGGTGATCCCCGCTTTCTCCGCCCCGGCGCGGCGTGCGACGGGTGAAGCACGTAGTCTAGTGCGGGCGTCGGCGAGCGGCGACAGGCCCCGACGATCGGAGCATCCATGCTCGACCTGCGTGAGATCGCCCGGATGGAAGAGGCCCGCCAGGCGCGGGGGCTGGCGGACGTGGCGGACGAGAGCCTCGCCATCGCCGGGGGCACGATCGCCCGGGGGACGCCGGGCACGTGGTTCAACTCGGGCGTGGGGATGGGGCTCCACGGGCCCGTGACGCCGGGGGACCTGGACGAGATGTACGAGTACCACGCGTCGCGGGGGATCGAGCCGCGGCTGGAGGTGTGCCCGTACGCGCACGCGACGCTGCTGGAAGGGCTGGGCGCGCGGGGGTACATCGTGCGGAACTTCGAGACGGTGTTCTGGCGCGCGCTCGACCCGGGCGAGGACGTGCGCACGCCGGTGGAGCCGCCGCCGGGGCTGGTGGTGGGGGCGGTGGACCCTGGCGACGAGGCGCTCACGCGGGCGTACGCGCGGGTGGCGGTCTCGGGGTTTCTGCCCGAGGGGCACGCGATGGCGTCGGAGTTCATGGCGTCGGCGCTGCGGTGCCTGCGCCATCCGCGGACGATCGGCGTGGGGGCGTGGCTCGACGGGGAGTTGGTGGGCGCGGGGGCGATGGACGTGTCGCCCCCGGCCGCAGGGTTCTTCGGGCTCAGCGTGCTGGCGCACGCACGGCGCAAGGGCGTGCAGCAGGCGATGCTGGCGTGGCGCATCCGCGAGGCGGCGCGGCGGGGAAGCGTCGTCGCGTGCATCGGGTCGCTCCCCGGCGCGGGCACCGAGCGGAACGTGCGGCGGATGGGCTTCGCGCCGGCGTACACGAAGGTGACGCTCGTGCGTCCGGGGGCGGGGCTGGCGCCGGTGGCGGGGTGAACGGACGAGGTCAGGACTCGGGGAGAGCCGGTCGGAGGGCGCTCCACGCTCGTTCGGCGGCGGCCATGGCGTCGCGGGCGTCGCGGGCGTCGGCGGACTGGCCCGGGTAGCGGTAGTCCACGGCGCCGGGCTGAAGCAGTATGAGGTCGTCGTCTGTGGCGTGGTGTTGCACACCGCGATCTCGGACCATCGAAGCGAGAAGAGTCAGATCGTGCGATCTGGGCGGGGTCGTCGCATGCTCCAGCAAAATCGCCTTGAGGAGTTTTTCGATGCACTGCTGCGCGTGGAAGCAGACCGCATCGTGATTGGGGTTGGAGACTGCGGCGAGTTCGCGGCGCGCGGTGGCGCGATCCGCCTCGGCCTTGTGGAGAAACTCGGCGGCGATCGGGTTCACGCAACCCTCTGGTAGAGCACCCTGCCGGTGTCGAGGGCCTCGCGGAGCACCGGGTCGCCGAGGCGGTAGCGCTCGGCGGCGTCCTCGGCCCGGCGGATCACGAACTCGACGGGAAACCGCGGGCGCAAGGCACGCAGCAACTCGACTGCGGCGCGATAGTTTGAACCTTCGTAGTCCATCAGGACCAGCAGATCGACGTCGGAATCGGGACGGGGTGTGCCGAAGCAGCGTGATCCGAAGAACACGACACGCTCGGGGTGGAACTTCTCCACGAGCCGTCGGACAAGGTCCTCGATATCGGCATCGGTCGGCGCAATCATGTCAAGATGATATCCCACGCTGGAACGTGCCCGGGTTCGCGCATCGGCGTCAGCGCCGCAGCCGCGCGATGAGCCTGGCGGTGCCGTGCGCCAGACCGAGGCCCACCAAGGCCGACACGAACGAGGCTCCGGCATACCAGGCGCGGACCTCCGCGCGCTCGTCGGGCGTCAGGGCGTTCCAGGCGCGCTGGATGTCCCGCCACTCGTGCCGGTGAATCAAGCGCCCGCCGCCGCCGATGTCGTAGTGAGTGGCGAACAGCGCGGCGATGGGGAAGGCCAGCAGCACGCCGGAGATCCAGATGGTCGGCCAGGGCACGTCGCGCCGGCGCCAGCACCAGCACCACAGGACGCACGCGAGCGGGATGATGAACACGACGACCCGCCAGGCTCGCAGCAGGAACTCCTCGCGCGTCATGGGCGAGCCCTCCACGCGGACGGGAAGATCGCGCGGGCGCGATCAGTACGCGAGGCACTGCATGACGGCCTCCTCGACGCGGGCCGCGTCGGGGAGGTACTGCTGCTCGAGCTTGTAGTAGGGCATCATCACGTCGAAGCCCGCGACGCGCTGCACCGGGGCCTTCAGGTGGAGGAAGCAGCGCTCCTGGATAATCGAGGCGATCTCGGCGCCGAACCCGGCGGTCTTGGGCGCCTCGTGCACGACAACGCAGCGCCCGGTCTTCTCGACGCTGCGGACGATCGCCTCGACATCGAGCGGCGAGATGGTGCGCAGGTCGATGAGTTCGACGGACACATCCTCGGGGAAGTGGTCCAGCGCCTCGTTGCACGTGTGCACGCACGCGCCCCAGGTGACGATCGTGAGGTCGGTGCCCTCGGCGACCACCTTGGCCTCGCCGATGGGGATGAGGTACTCCTCTTCGGGCACGAACTCGCGGTGCGAGCGGTAGACACGCTTGGGCTCGAAGAACACGACCGGATCGGGGTCGCGGATGGCCGAGAGCAGCAGGCCCTTGGCGTCGGTGGGCGTGCTGGGGATGACGACCTTCAGGCCCGGGGTGTGGGCGTAGATCGCCTCGGGGCTGTCGCTGTGGAGTTCGGGGGCGTGGATGCCGCCGCCCCACGGCACGCGGACGGTCATGGGGACGGTGATCGACCCGCGCGAGCGGTTGCGATACCGGGCGGCGTGGTTTACCAACTGATCGAACGCCGGGCCCAGGAACCCCTCGAACTGGATCTCGGGGATGGGGCGCATCCCGGCCATGGCCAGGCCGATGGCGGTGCCCATGATGCCGGATTCGGCCAGGGGCGTGTCGATGACACGGTCGGGGCCGAAGATTTTTTGCAGGCCCTCGGTGACGCGGAAGACCCCGCCGTTGAGCCCGACGTCCTCGCCCAGGCAGACGACGCGGGAGTCGCGGGCCATTTCCTGCTCAAGGGTTTCGTTGATGGAATCCACCAGCGTGAGCCCCTGCTTGATCATCTGCTCCGTACGCGGCATGAGTGTCCTTTCGCGTGCTCGGGATGGTACTGGTGTGCCGGGAATCAGTGCGTCGCGTCGGCCCGCAACCCCGACTGCTCGGGATACTGCCCCAGCCCGTGGGTCCGCATCGTCCGGCGCTGGGTTTCGAGTTCCGGCGTGATCGTCGCGAACGTGTAGTCGAAGATGTCCGTCACGGGCGGGGTGCCCACGCCCTCGGCCGCCTTCACCACGTCGCTCGCCGTCTGCTTCGCCGCCTCGTCCAGTTCCACCTGCTTCGCCTCGTTCCACAGGCCCTTGTTCGTGAGGTACTTCTTCAGGCGCACGAGCGGGTCCTTCGCGATCCACGCGTCAACCTCGGCCGCGTCGCGGTAGCGCCGCGCGTCGTCGGCGGTGGTGTGGTCGGCCAGGCGGTAGGTGACGGCTTCGATGAACGCCGGGCCTCCGCCCGCGCGGGCACGCTCGACGAAATCACGCGTGGCCTTGTAGACCGCGAACAGGTCGTTGCCGTCGACCTGGATGCAGGGCATGTCGTACGCGAGCGCCTTCTGCGCGACGGTCGCGGAGTTCATCTGCTGCTCGCGGGGCACGCTGATCGCCCACTGGTTGTTCTGGCAGATGAACACGCACGGCACCTGGAAGGTGCTCGCGAAGTTCATCGCCTCGTGGAAGTCGCCCTCGCTCGTCGCCCCGTCGCCGAAGTACGTCAGCGCCACGCGGGGCTCCTTGCGCATCTTGAAGGCCCAGGCCATGCCCGTGGCGTGGAGCATGTGCGTCCCGATGGGCACGCACAGGGGGAGCACGTTCACGCCGGGGGGGATCTGGCTGCCCCGTTCGTCGCCCATCCAGTACATGAAGACGAAGTGCATGGGCAGGCCGTGCATCCACAGGGCGGCGTTCTCGCGGTAGCAGGGGACAAGCCAGTCGACGCCGCGCTTCGCGGCGAACCCGCTGCCGATGGCGGCGGCCTCCTGGCCCTTGTTCTGCGGGTAGGTGCCCATGCGCTTGGCGCGCTGGAGTTTGAAGGCGGTTTCGTCGACCGCCCGGCACTTCACCATGTACTGGTAGAGTTCGAGGACGTCCTCGTCGGAGAGTGTGTCCTTGGCCAGTTTCTCGTCGAGCACCCCGTGCTCGTCGAGGATCTGGAGGTACTCGACCTTGCCTTCATACGCGGTTCGGATGGGCATGCGCCAAGCGTAGGCCCCGGGGGGCGGTGCGCTCCCGCGCGGGCGCGTGCCGGCGCGGGCACGACAACGGACTCGCGCGGGACGTGCGCGGCTGTGCACGCGGTTCACGCCTGCACGCGGATCGTGCGCGGGCGGCGTCGCGGCCTCGCCCGTGCACGGCGAATCAACACACCCCCACGCGGGACGCCGCGAAATTCGAGGATTCCACGGGCGTGACGCTGAAGTGGCGGGGGGGGGGAGACGATTGGTGTTCTGGGACGGCTGCGCGTCCTGTAACGAAAGGAGTCCGCCATGCTTCGTCGAGCGATTCTCGTGTGTGTGATCGGTGTGGGAGTGGCGTTGACCGGCGCGCACTGTGCGAGCCGCACGGCGCCGGTTGCCCAGCCCGGCATGGTGGAGTGCGAGGGCATCACCATGTCCGACCGCGGCGTGCCGAGCCGTGCGGTGGGGCGGGAGACGGTGTGGGAGTATGAGGGCTTCGCGCGGAACGCGAACCGGCCCGACCAGCCCCTGGGACGCATGCTGGTGCCCGAGTCGGCGATGGTCCTGACCAGCACCCAGCGGGTGACGCGGATGCAGATGACGGCCGCGGGCGGCATCGGCGCGGTGACGCTCGTGACGGCGGGGCGCGACACGCCGGTGGGCCTGACGCTCGGCACGCACCTGGTCTCGCGACTGGTGCTCGGCGCCGACGGCACGGTGGTGCACGCCGAGCCGGCGGCGGGCGAGGAGGGCGCGCTCGCGGTCGACGTGAGCGATGCGCGGACGATCACGGTGCGTGCCGCGAGCGCGGGCGGGATGGTGCTCGCCGCGCGGGATTCCGCGGGCACGGTGCTGACCGGCGCGGGCGCGGACGGGCGCTAGGACCGCGAATATCCGCATCCGACGATCTCGGCGTCGAGATCAGCGGCACCTCCTCCGTCGCAGAACGGAGGAGGTGTTCTTACGCCGACGGCGTGGGCGTGCGGGCGTTGTCGGGGACGGGGCCGGTCCAGGGCCCGCCGGGGAACTGCTTGATGCCGTCCTGCTTGAGCGTGCGCCCGGTGCCCTTGGCGGTGGGGCTGCGCTCGGGGATGGAGAAGAGGCTGTTGGGCAGGGCGTTGTTGTGGGCCATCGCCGCGTCGGCCGCCGTGAGCATCGTCGCGTCGGCGTTCTCGTAGAGTTCGCGGAAGCGGGCGTAGATCTCGACCTCGGCGAGGTCGAAGAAGTGGATCGCGGCGGCCTTGTCGCGCTGGAACTCGGGGTCGTTCGCGCCGTTGCCCGCGTGGGCGCGGATGTCGGCGTCGAGTTTCGCCAGCGTGCACGCCCACGCGTGCAGGAAGATCGCGACGTCGGCGATGCGGGCCTGCACCGCCTGGCGCTCCAGCATCGCGACGTCGTACTTCTTGCTCATCACCTTGAACTGGTAGCTGTGCTCGCGCACCAGGCTGCACAGGCGGTCGGCGATGGGGCGCAGTTCCGGGAGCACCTTGGTGATCTTGGGCGCCGCCCGGCGCACGCCGAAGTAGACCTCGAGCCCCAGGGGCACGGCGATCTTCATGAGCCGCACGTTGAACGTGCTCTTGATCGCGCGCGAGAGGAACGTGCCCATGCCTTCCTCGGGGTCTTTCAGCAGGGCCTGCTTGACGCCGAGCATCTGCTCGGCGAGGGCCTTGCCGCCGTAGCCGAAGATGTAGGACTGCATGACCTCGTTGGCGCCCTCGACGATGAGGTTGATGCGCGAGTCGCGGAAGATGCGTTCGACCTCGTTCTCGGTCATGTAGGACTCGCCGCCCATGATCTGGAGGGCGTCGTTGGTCACGCGCCAGCCCATCTCGGAGCAGAAGACCTTGCACAGCGCGGTCTCGACCTGGTGGTCCTCTTCCTTGCGGTCGAGCATGCCCGTGGTCATGTAGAGCACGCTGTCCATCGCGTAGTCGTACGCGGCCATGCGGGCGATATTCCGGCGGACGAGTTCCTTGTCGGCGAGGGGCGCGCCGAACTGGTGGCGCGTGAGGGCCCACTTGGTGGCCTGGTCGCGGGCGCGCCGGGCCCCGCCGAGCATGCCGGCGGAGAGGGTGCAGCGCCCGTAGTTCAGGCACGAGAGCGCCATCTGGAGCCCGCGCCCTTCCTGCCCGAGGAGGTGGCTCTTGTGGACGCGCACGCCGTGGAAGCGGATGCGGGCCTGCCACGTGCCGCGGATCCCGCACTTGCTGCGGTTCTTCTGGAAGACCTCGACGCCCTCCATCCACGGGTGGACGACGATGGCGGAGATCTTGCCCTTGCCGTCGGCGCGCTTCTCGCGGCACATGACGGTAAAGAGGCTGGAGAGCGCGCCGGAGGTGGCCCACTTCTTCTCGCCCGAGATGACGTAGTAGTCGCCGTCGCGCTCGAAGTACGTCTCCTGCCCGCCCGCGTCGCAGCCGACGTTGGGCTCGCTCAGGCAGAACGCGCTCAGCCAGTCCTTCGCCAGGTGCGGGAGCCACTTGGCCTTCTGCTCGGGGTTGCCGAAGAGCATGACGGCCTTGCACCCGATGGACTGGTGCGCGGAGACCATCACCGCGGTCGAGCCGCAGTACATGCCGATGCGTTCAAGCACGCGGTTGTAGCTGGTGATGCCCATGCCCAGCCCGCCGTGCTCCTTGGGGATGGTCATCCCCAGCACGCCGAGCTCGAAGAGTTTCTTGACCACCCACGCCGGGATCTCCTGCTCCTGGTCGATCAGGATCGACGGATGCTCCGTGCGCAGGTACTCGTCGAGCCGGGCGAGCAACTGGTCGCACTCGGCCTGCTCGCGCGCGTCCATCGCGGGGTAGGGGAAGTAGAAGTCTTCCTTCAGGTTGCCCCAGAAGAGGTTCTTCACCGCGCCGAGCTTCGTCGGCTCGGCGCCGAGCCATTCCTCCGCCTCCTCAAGGAGTTTGCGGTCGGATTCTTTGATCCCCTTGAGACTCTTCAGGTCGGCCATGTCAACGCTCCTCGGACTCGTCCTGCGTCGGACTTACTTCTTGGCGGTCTTCTCGAAAAAGGCGGTGATGGCGGCACGCCCGGCGGGCGTGGACCGCAGTCGGACCAGTTCGCGCTGCTCGCAGGCCAGGGCCGCCCCCCAGCCCTCCGACAGCCCCGCGTCGATCGCGAGCGCGACGGCACGCCCGGCGTCGGTGGCGGATATCTCGTCGCGGACGCGCTCCAGCGCCGCGCGGGTCGCGCCGGCGCGATCGCCCCGCCCGATCCAGCGGAGCGGCGCCCCGTCACGGGTGCGGGCGCCCTGCGACCGCGACGCCACCCACGCGCGGGCGGTCGCGCGGAGGTCCGTCGCGCTGGCCGCGACGGCGTCGAACACGCCCGCGTCGCGAGCCTCGTCGAACGTCAGCGGCTTCCCGCTCGCGGTGCGGCGGATGGCCTCCGCCGGGTCCATCCGCGCGGGGAGCAGGTTCGTCCCGCCCCAGCCGGGGCAGATCGACAGGCCCGCCTCGGGCAGACCCACCGGATACGGCTTAGCCCCCGGCGCCCCGATCAAGCCGTCGCAGTGCATCGCGATCTCGAGCCCGCCCCCGAGGGCGGCCCCGTGAATCGCGGCGGCGGTGGGGTAGGGCAGGTTGCTCAACATCCCGAATACCTTCGACCCGTACCGGAGGTACCGATGCAGCCCGTCGTCGTCGAGGTCGCGGATCGCCGTCAGGTCGGCGCCGGCGATGAAGGCACGCTCGGCGTTCGACGCCAGCACCAGCCCCCGCACTCCCCCCGGCAGCGCCGCGAGGGTCGCTTCCAGCGCCTGCATCAGGGCGAGGTCGAGCACGACGACGGGACGCCCGGGCTGCTCCAGCGCGACGACGGCGATCCCGGCGTCGGGCCCTTCCTGCACGATCTCGACGGGCAACGTCGGCGTCACGGCGTGCGAACCCCCTTCGGAACCAGAACCACTTGGCGCGACGAACTGGCGCGGCGAAAGCCGCCCCGTGCCCATGGTAGAGCCTTGGAGGGCGTCGGGCGCTGCGTGGGACGCATTCGCGCGCGGGGCGTGGTCAACACGCGGGACCGGGAATATGATGGCCCCGATTCCACCGCGGCTGTGGCGGAATTGGCAGACGCGCTAGATTCAGGTTCTAGTGGGGTCACACCCGTGGAGGTTCAAGTCCTCTCAGCCGCATTCGCACTCACGCCCCGTCCACACCCGGACGGGGCGTGATTCGTTTTGGACGCGAGTTTTCCCGAGCACCCCGGGGCCGCCCCGGTACACTGGCTCGATGCCCACGGTGCTGGCGGGGATCGACGAGGCCGGCTACGGGCCCATGCTGGGCCCGCTGTGCGTCGGGCTGAGCGTGCTCCGCCTGCCCGCCGGCGACGGCCCGGCGCCCGACCTCTGGGACCTGCTCGCCACGGGCGTCGCACGCGAGCCCGGGCGGGGCGGCGCCACCGACAAGCAGGGTCGCGTCGCGATCGCCGATTCCAAACGCCTCAAACTCTCCAACGCCGTCACCACCACCCACCCGCTGGTCCACCTCGAACGCGGCGTCCTCGCCTTCCTGCGGGCGGCGGGCGCCGGCGTGCCCGCGACCGACAGCGCGCTCTTCGACACCCTGGGTGTGCAGGACGACGCGCCGGCGTGCTATCGGACCGACGAGGCGACGCTGCCCGTCGCGCTGACGCCCGGCGAGATCGACCTCGCGGCGGGCGCGGTCGAGCGGGCGTGCGCGCGGGCGGGGGTGCAGGTGCTGCGACTCCGCGCCGACGTCACGTGGGAGCCCCGGTTCAACGACGTCGTGCGCTCCGCCGGGAACAAGGGCGAAGCCACCGCCGGCGCGCTGGGGCGGCTCTTCCGCGAGGTGTGGGAATCATGGTCGCGCGGGCCCGCGGGCGAGGCGGCGGGCAGTGGGGGAGCGCCCGAGCCCTGGCGCCTGGGCGTGGTGTGCGACCGCCTGGGCGGGCGCACGTCCTACGCGGCGCTGCTCGAGGGCGTCCTGCCCGGGGCCAAGGTGACGGTGGTGGAAGAGAGCGACGTCCGCAGCCGGTACGTGGTCGAGCGCGAGGACGCGGGCGGTGGGGGGGGCGGGCGTGCCGCGGTCACGTTCCTCACCGAGGGCGAGCGTGCGCACCTGCCCGTCGCGCTCGCGTCGATGATCGCCAAGTACACCCGCGAACTCGCGATGGCTCGCTTCAACGCGTACTGGTCGGCCCGCGTCCGCGACGACCGCGCCGTCGAACTCCGCCCGACCGCCGGCTACGCCCAGGACGCACGACGCTGGCTGCACGACGTGGGCGGCACAATGAGCGCCGCCGAGCGGGCGGCCCTGGTGAGGATCGCATGAACGAGCCCGACGATCGTCGCTACCTCGACCTGGCCGCCCGCGCGGGGCTGCGCGCGTACGGACGCGTGGACCCCAACCCGCTCGTCGGGGCCGTCCTCGTCCGCGACGGCGCGGTCCTGGGCATCGGGCACCACCGGCGCTTCGGCGGCGCGCACGCCGAGCGCGACGCCATCGACAACGCACGCTCCCAGCGCCAGGACCCGCGCGGCTCCACGCTCTACGTCACGCTCGAACCCTGCAACGCCCCGGGACGAAACCCGCCCTGCACCGCCCTCATCCGCGAGGCCGGCATCGCACGCGTCGTCTTCGCACGCGTCGACCCGCACACGAGCAAGGGGGGCGGGGCCGCGGCCCTGCGCGACATGGGCATCGACACGCGCCAGTCTGACGCCAGCCCGCTCGCGAACGGCCTGGCCGAGCCGTTCATCAAGCGCGAGACCACCGGCCTGCCCTGGGTCATCGCCAAGTGGGCGCAGACCATCGACGGGCGCGTCGCCACGCGCAGCGGCGAGAGCCGCTGGATCTCCGGGGCGCTCTCCCGCCGACGCGTCCACGCCCTCCGCACCCGCGTCGACGCCATCCTCACCGGCATCGGCACCGTCGTCGCCGACGATCCCCAGTTGACCGTCCGCGGCGTGCGCGTCATCCGCACGCCCCTGCGCGTCGTGGCCGACACCGACCTCGACATCCCGCCGGACTGCGCGCTCGTCCGCACCGCCCGCGAGACGCCCACCTGCGTGCTGTGCGAATCGGCCCTCACCACCGCCGCCATCACCGCGCGCGTCCGGGGCGAACTCGACCGCGCGGGCGTCCGCCTCCTGGGCGTCCCGGGCGACGCCAGCGGGCGCGGGCTCGACCTCCGGGCCGCCCTCGCGGCGCTCCGCCGCGAGGCGAACGTGTCGAGCGTGCTCGTCGAGGCCGGGCCCGGGCTGGTGGGCGCGCTCGTCGACGCCGACCTGGTCGACGAAGCCGTGGTCTACGTCGCGCCGCTCCTGCTGGGCGACGAACTCGCGCGCTCGGTCGCCGTGGGGCGCGTCGCCGAGTCGCTCAGCGCCGCCCGGCGCCTGCGCCTCTGGCGGGCGAAGGTCGTCGGCGACGACATGGAACTGGTCTACCGCAGGATCCCCTCGCCCCGCGACCAGCGCGCCAGCGCGGGCTGAACCACCGCGCGGAGCGTCCGCCCGCCCGCGTCGACCAGCAGCGCCGTGCCCGCAGACGCGTGCGACTGCTTCACCGCCCCCAGCGCGATCGGCTCGCCCGAACGCATCGGCGACAGGCACGAACTGGTGATCGCCCCGACGATCGTCGGTTCCGTGGGCGGCTCGGTGGCGGGCTCGGTGCCCTCGGGCCCCGGCGCCAGCAGCGCCGCCCCGCGCTCGGGCAGCAGCGCGAGCGCCGGCTCGCCCTCCTCCACGCGCTCGACGACGAGCGACACGAGCGACTGCTTCGAGTGCCCGCGCGCGTGCATCCGCGCCACGATCTCCTGCCCGAGGTAGCACCCCTTCGTGAACGACACGCGGTCGTGCAGCACGCCCGTCTCCGCGGGCAGGCTCTCCGGGCCGAAGTCGATGTTGTACACCGGCGTGCCGCCCTCGATCCGCGCGATGTTCCACGCGTGCCACCCGCACCGGCGCAGGCGCGATTTCGGCGCGCCCAGCAGCGCCGCGCCCAGCCGGTCCGCGTCGCCCGCGGGCACGATCAGTTCCACCCCCGCGTCGCCCGTCGCGTCCTCGCGGTACGCGATTACGTCGACGCCGTGCAGGCGCGCGCCGACGGCGCGCCCGGGCGCGAGGTCGACACCCAGCAACGCGGGGGCCTCGGGCCCGTGCACCCCCAGCCGGCGCACGCCCGGCGCGGGCGCGATCGTCACGTCCTCGGTGATGACGTAGTGCGACAGCGTCTCGACCAGGCGCGACGCCGCCAGCGCATCGACCTCCAGCAGGTGGCGGTCGGGGAGCGTCACGACGCGCAGGTCCGCGTCGATCCGCCCCTTCTTATTCAGCCAGAAACTCCGGCGGACAAAGCCCATTGCCCCGCCCATTGCCCCGCCCGTTGCCCCGCCCGGCTCCTCGCCCGCCTTCGGGCGCAGGTCCTGGGTCAGCATCCGCTGCAGGAACTCGAACCGGTCGGGCCCGCGCACCTCGACGACCGCCCGCTGCGGCCAGTCCACCAGCACGCCCCGCGTCCGCAGCCACGCGTACTCGACCTCCACGCCCTCGTACGCCCCGACGACATCGACCCCCGCGGCGCCCTCGGCGCCCCAGCGCAGAACCAGCGCCGGCCCGCCGGCCTCGTCGGGGGTGTGCGCGTCGTGCATCGGCTGGCGTTGCGGCTCGGGCATGCGCGATCGTACGGGCCCGTACGATCACCGCGTGCCCGCCGACGTACCACCGCACCCGATCTGGCGGCTCTCCCCCGCGGCGCACCTCGCCCTCGACGCGCCACGCATCCTCGGGATCGTCAACGTCACGCCCGACAGTTTCGCCGCCGAAGGCCGACACGCCGACCCCATCGCCGCCCGCGACCACGCGGCCCGGCTCGTCGCCGAGTGCGCCGACGCGCTCGACCTCGGCGCCGAGTCCACGCGCCCCGGCGCGTCCCGCGTGCCCGCCGACGAACAAATCCGGCGTCTGGTCCCCGCGATCCGCGCCATACGCGCCCTGCCCGGCGCCGCGGGGCGCGTGCCCATCAGCGTCGATACCACCCGCAGCGCCGTCGCGCTGGCCGCCTTCGACGCCGGCGCCGACGCGCTGAACGACGTCTCGGCCGGCGCCGAAGACCCCGCCCTGCTCTCCCTCGCCGCCCGCGAGGGTCGGGGCGTCGTCCTCATGCACCGCGTCCGCCCCCCCGAGGCCGATTCGTACTCCGACCGCTACGACACGCCGCCGCTGGAGGGCGACGTGGTGACACTCGTCCGCGCGGCACTCGCCGACGCCGTCGCCCGCGCCGCGCAGGCCGGCGTCGCGCGCGAGTCGATCCTCCTCGACCCCGGCCTGGGCTTCGGCAAGACGGTCGCGCAGAACCTGTCGCTCGTCCGCGCGGGCGCGGACTGTCTTCCCCCGGGCTACCCGCTGCTGTCGGCCCTGAGCCGCAAGAGTTTCGTCGGGCGGGTTTCGCTCGGGCGCGATTCCTCGCCCGAGGAACGCCTGGCGGGCACGCTGGCCCTGAGCGTCGAGCACCTGCGTCGGGGGGCGCGGGTCTTCCGGGTGCACGACGTCGCGGCGCACGCGCAGGCGCTGCGGGCCGCGTGGTCCCTCGGCTGATTCGCGCGGGCCCCGGACTGCTACGATGCTCGACGCTCGGGCGGGGGTCTCTTGCCCGGGTATTGATTTGTGCCAACCCGCCCCCGCCCTGCCGGGGGCTCAGTGGGAGCAGATATGGCCAGCCAGAACGTCCGCGAGTTCACCGACGCGAACTTTGACAGCGAGGTCCTGGGCGCCACCCAGCCCGTCCTCGTCGATTTCTGGGCCGAGTGGTGCATGCCCTGCCGCAGCCTCGCCCCCATCATCGACGCCGTCGCCGACGACCTCGCCGGCAAGGCTAAGGTCGGCAAGGTCGACGTCGACTCCAACCGCCAGGTCGCCATGAAGTACGGCATCACCGCCATCCCCACCGTCCTCGTCTTCAAGGGCGGGCAGGTCGCCAAGAAGTTCGTCGGGCTCAAGAAGCGCGACGAACTCGTCGCCGCACTCGCCGAGGCCGGCGCCGCCTAGGTCCGACACTCGCGCGTGGGGCGCGGGCAGCCACCGGATCATCGACCCGGACGCGAGTCCGGGCGGGAGAACACACACATGCAGGCACCCGCGTCGCAGCCCAGCGCCCTCGAAGTGAAGGCCCCGGCGGACCGCTTCGCCGGACGCCCCATCCGCTGCGGCGTCGTCGGCGTCGGACGCATGGGACGCCACCACGCCCGCGTCTACGCCAAGGACCTCGCCGGCTGCACCCTCGTCGGCGTCGTCGACGCCAGCCCAGACCGGCGCGAGGACCTCGCCGAAAAGTTCAACTGTCGCGCCCTCGAACGCGTCGACCAGTTGCTCGACCTCGGCGTCGACGCCGTCAGCATCGCCACGCCCACCATCCACCACTGGGAGGCCGCCGCCCCCCTCATGCAGGCCGGCGTCGGCTGCCTCATCGAGAAGCCCCTCGCGGGCGACGTCGAGACCGCCCGCCGCCTCAAGGACCTCGCCGAGTCCACCGGCGCGTGCCTCATGGTCGGGCACATCGAGCGCTTCAACCCCGTCATGCGTGCCATGCAGAAGGCCGCCAGCCAGGGGCAGCCGATCGTCCCCCGCTTCATGCAGGTCGTCCGCGTCAGCCCGATGACCTTCCGCAGCGTCGACGTGGGCGTCGTCCTCGACATGATGATCCACGACATCGACGTCGTGCTCATGCTCATGGGCGGGCGCGAGCCCGACTTCATCCGGGCCGCGGGCGTCAGCGTCGTCTCGCAGCACGAGGACCTCTGCAACGCCTGGCTCGAGTTCAACACCCCGCACGGACGCTGCGTCGCGAACGTCACCGCGTCGCGCCTCGCCCTCAAGACCGAGCGCGTCACCCGCATCACCGGCGAGAACGCCTACATCAAGATCGACTACGGCGCCAAGAAGGGCAACATGATCCGGCGCCTCGCCAACGAGATCCAGATGCAGGAGGTCCGCGAGCAGTTGGCCGCCGGGCACGACCTCACCACCCTCAAGTGGGACCAACTCGTCAACATCGAGGAACTCCAGGTCGACGACGCCGAGCCCATCGTCGCCGAGATCAGCGAGTTCATCGACGCCGTCCGCTTCGCCCGCCGACCCTCCATCGACGCCGAGGCCGGCTTCGCCAACGTCCGCACCGCCCAGCGCATCGTCGAGGCCATCCGCCGCACCATGTAGCCGACGCGGCGCAGCCCCCCGCGGTCCACCGCCGATCCCGGCGCGACCCGCCCTCTCCACCCGACAGGCCCAGGCCCCGACAACTCTGGTAGCATGGCGTCATGAAGACGCTCCTGCTCGCCGTCGCGGGGTCCGCCCTGCTGGGTTCGCCCGTTATGCCCGTCCCGACCACCTCGGACGAGCCCCTCTCGATGACCCTCACCAAGGTCCGCGAGGTCCGCCATCTCGACGTGGGCGATCAGGAGGAGGAGGGGTTCCGGATGTTCGCGGGCAGCCCCGGGCTCTTCGCCGACTTTCTCATCAACATCCCCGAGGGCGCGAAGGTCCTCGGCATCGTCCAGCCCGAGGAGTTCAAGGCCTTCGACAGCACCGGCAAGGACCTCTCCGACGTCGAGCCCGACTTCTGGGGCAACCCCGCCTGGCTCGAGACCGACACGTTCTCCGATACGCCCAAAGTCACGCTCAAACTCACCCCCTCCGCCCGCGCCGCCACCACCTTCAGCGCCAAGGGCGAGGGCAAGGTCCGCGTCAGTTTCGGGCTCGACCCGCACGACGTCGAGCAGAAATCCGCCTGGACGCCCTTCGAGCACCCGGCCCTCAAGAAAATGAACGCCGCCTTCCGCTTCAAGAAGGACGCCGACGACGAGTGGGCGTCCCTCGAAGTCCGCCCGACCGAGGCCCGCGACCTCATCGCCTCCATCGTCCCCGCCGCCGATGACGCCGAGCCCCAGGGCTACTCCGTCTCCTACAACGACCAGACGGCGTCCTTCAGCATCGAAACCCCCGCCGCCGGGCAGAAGATCCGCCTCTTCCTCCACAAGGACATGAAGGAACTCCCGGTCGTCATCGACCTCAAGGACCAGCCCCTGCCCTGAGCCGTTCGGCCCGGGCAGCGTCGCGATCCTCAGAACTCGGGGATTTCGGCCTACGCCACGAGGTTCGTGGCGGCCTCGATCGCCTCGACCACCTGCCGCACCTGGAACGGCTTCTTCAGGAACCCGTCGAACCCGCTCGACCTCAGCGACTGGCTCTGACCGTCCGTCAGACGCCCGCTCATCGCCACGATCTTCGTGAACTGCAGGTGCTCGTTCCGACGCACGTTGTCCGCGAACGCCTTGGCGTCGCTGTCCGACCCCAGGTGCAGGTCCAGCAGCAGCACGTGCGGCTTGAACTTCTCGCACTCCATCCCCGCCGCGAAGGCCGACGACGCCGTCCGGATGTCGTACGACGTCTGCTCCGTCAGGATCTTCTCGAGCGTGTCCACGACCTCGCGCTCGCCGTCCACGATCAGCACCCGCGTCCGCCCCGAGTTGATCCCCTCCAGCGGGATCCCGTGCGCACGCATGAACTTCATCAGTTCGCCCGACGGGATCCGCCGGTCACGCGACCCAGGGATGCGATACCCCTTCAGCGCCCCGGAATCAAACCACTTCGACACCGTCCGCGGGGCGACGTTGCAGATCTTCGCCACCTCGCCGGTCGTCAGCACTTCCTTGTCAAACGGCATGTCTCACCTCTCGGGAACGCAGGGAGTGGGGGATGGGCCGCACGCAACGCCCCCCGGTCGCCCAGGCCAAGGGACCACTCGCGGCATTCCGATCGACCGTTCGGGAGGGTCGGTTCAGCCGTGCGGGCCATGACGCGCGGAGATTGCGTTACGGGACCACCCCCGCCCCCGCAACCATCCCCCCCATCCCCACGGCCAACCCAGGGCGGGCCGGCTCCGCGGGGGGGCGGTTGACGCCCCGAGCCCTCTCCCGGTACAGTGTCGCCCGAAAACCGTCGGGAGGTGTCCGTCAGGGGTCAGGCCCCTGCCCGGACCCCCCGTCTCAACGGACGCGGCAGCCGCGCCCGAGGGAGTCGATCGTGAAGCACGCCGAAGGTCTTCGTGCCCGCGCGGGCGGGTTGGTCCGTCACCGTTCCAGCAGCGTCGCCCTGCTCGCGGCCCTCGCCGCCCCGATGCTCCTCGGCGCGCCGGCGTTCGCCCAGCCGCAGAGCCCCGAGGCCCGCGCGCAGGAGGCCGAACGCCAGCGCACCCTCGAAGACTTCATCCACTACGTCCGCATCCAGCGCCACGACCTCGCCCAGGCCATGGGCCGCAGCATCCTCGGCATGGGCCTGACCGACCGCGCCTTCGTCGACTTCGTCGAGCGCAGCGAAGACCCCGCCCGCGCCGAGGACGCCTGGCAGCGCGCCATGCGCGTCCCCGAGTTGCAGGACGTCGCCGCCCGCATGATGCAAGCCTACCAGAACGGACGCGTCGCCCGCGCCCGCGACCCCCAGGAGATCGCCCGCAACATCGGCGAACTCACCGGCACCCTCCGCGGCAAACTCCTCGCTCGCCAGCGCCTCCTCGCCGCCGGCGAGTACGCCATGCCCCAACTCCTCACCGAGATGCTCTCCCGCGAGAACCCGGCCCGTCGCGCCGAGGTCCGCCAGGTCGTCATCGAACTCGGACGCCAGGCCGTCATGCCCCTCACCGCCGTCCTCCCGCACCTCCCGCCCGTCCACCAGGAGCAGATCGCCGACGTCCTCGGTGTCATCCCCTGGCGCAGCAGCGTCCCCGCCCTCGCCGACCTGGGCGCCACCACCTCCTCCGACGCCGTCCGCACCGCCTGCAACCGCGCCATCGATCGCCTCGGCGGGACCAACGGGCTCAGCGTCGCCGAGTTGTACCGCGAACTCGGCGAAGCCTTCTACGCCGAGAAGCCCGAGACGCTCAGTTTCCCCGGCGAGTCACACCAGTTGCTCTGGGCCTTCGACGGCTCGGGCGGCCTCAAGATGACCGCCATCGCCACCCTCGTCTTCCACGAGGCCGTCGCCATGAGCCTCGCCGAGCGCGCCATGCGCCTCGAATCCCAGCCCGGCACCCCCCAGACCCTCGCCCTCTGGGTCGCCGCCAACCTCTCCCGTGAGATCGACACCCCCGCCAACTACGACAACCCGGCCTACGCCACCACCGGCCCCGGCGCCCGGCGCGGCGCCGACTACTACGCCGTCGCCGCCGGCGCCGACGTCGCCCAGCGCGTCCTCGCCCGCGCCCTCGACGACCGCGACACGCCCCTCGCCCGGCGCGCCCTCGCCGCCGTCGAACGCACCGCCGGCGGTCGCGCCGCCGGCGGCGGGCCCGACGGACGCACGCCCCTGGTCGAGGCGCTCACCTACCCCAACCGGCGCGTCCAGTACGAAGCCGCACTCGCCATCGCCGCCAGCGGCCCGGCCCAGGCCTTCGGCGGCGCCGAGCGCGTCGTCCCCACGCTCGCCTCCACCATCCGCGGCGCCGCCACGCAGCACGCCGCCGTCATCGCCCCCGACCCCGAGTCCTACCAGAACACCCGGCGCGTCCTCCAGCGCCTGGGCTACACCGTGATGCCCCAGGGCCGCTCGCTCGCCGATCTCGAGGCCCCCATCGCCGAGGCTCCCGCCGTCGATCTCGTGGTCGTCGTCGGCCAGAACGCCGAACGCTTCCCGCAGGTCGTCGACGCCGTCAAGGGCACCGCCAAACTCGCCGCCACACCCGTCCTCGGGCTCACCTCCCCCGACGCCTACGCCGCCCTCCGCAACCGCTACGACTCGGGCTCCGGCGTCGCCGTCCGTCCCACGGGCCTGGGCGACGACGCGCTCAGCACCGCCGTCACGCAACTCGTGACCGCCAGCACCGGCGGGCCCATCACCGCCGACGAAGCCCGCCGCTACCGCGCCCGCAGCCTCGCCGCCCTCCGCGACCTCGCCGTCGCCGGCAACCCGGCGCTCCCCGTCGCCGACGCGGCCCTGCCCCTGATGGCCGCCCTCGCCGACGGGGGGGATTCGCGCCTCGAGATCGCCGAGATCCTCTCTCGCATCCCGCAGGAGCGCTGCCAGCGTGCGATCGTCGAGGCCGCCCTGAACACCTCGGGCGCCGAACGCGTCGCCCTGTTCGGTTCCGCCGCCCAGTCCGCCCGTCTCTTCGGCAACCTCCTCGAACCCCGCCACGTCGAGCGCACCCTCGAACTCGCCGGCACCGGCGCCGAAGCCGAGGCCACCGCCGCCGCCGCGCTCCTGGGTTCGCTGGGCGTCGCCAACACCGACATCCGCCCCCTCATCCTCCGCGGGCGCTAGGTCCGTCCCGCCCGATTCCCCGCGCTCCGCGCCGTCCCGGCACCCCGTGGGCCATCCCCCGGCACCGTCCGCATAACGCGGGCGGTCCTTCTCCGCGCGCCCGCCGCACGCCCGCCGATCCGCCCCGCCGACACCCTCCGTGCCCGCATTTCTGGACGCTCCCGTCCCCGGCGTGCGCGTCCGTCGCGCCCGCCCCGCGCGGTGCGGCCCGCGCAGGCCCACCGCGCGCCCTCGCGTCCGACGTCTCGGGCTGGGACCGCTCAACCCTGCATCCGATGCTCTCCCCGTCGCCCCGCGGGGAACCGGGGCGGCTGCCCGCGATGACGCTCGGAGAGCGCCGCGCCGGGCCGGTGTGCGACGACGCGAGTGTCGCGTCGTCGGGTTCACGAATGTTCCGGCAAGGAGTGTGCGCATGCGCAAGCGGACGAAGAAGGCCTTTACGCTGGTCGAAATTCTGATCGTGGTCGTCATCCTCGGCATCCTGGCGGCCATCGTGGTGCCCCAGTTCACCAACGCCACCGAGGACGCGCAGCAGGGCAACCTGCGCGCCCAGATCAAGAGCCTCCAGAACCAGATCGAGCTCTACAAGGCCCGCACGAACTCGTACCCCGACCTCGTCGCCAACGGCTGGGATCAGCTCATCGATCCCAACGGTGACGGCGACTTCAGCGACGGGTACATCAAGCAGGCCCCCCGCAACCCGGCGGCCCCCGCCGGCTTCCAGGACGTCCTCGGCGCGACCGCCACGGCCAACGCCGGCTGGCACTACGACGTCGTCACCGGCACCCTGGGCGCCACCTACTACGACGAACTCAACGACGTGCTCACGCCCGGCGTTCCGTAAACGCCTCGCCTGATCGCTTGATCTGCACGCCCCCGCCGCCGAAAGGCGGCGCGGGCGCTTCCGCGTGGACAGCACAGGCGGGCACACCCCGCCCTGAGGGACGAACTCGATGACCGTACCGACACCGCGACGCGCCTTCACGCTCGTCGAGATCCTCATCGTCGTCGTGATCCTCGGCATCCTCGCCGCCATGATCGTCCCCCAGTTCGCCAGCGCCGCCGGCGAGGCCCAGGGCACCAGCACCAAGGAACAGCTGCAGCGCGTCCGCAGGTCCCTCGCCATCTACTACGTCCGCTCCGGCAACGTCTACCCCAACATCGCCGCAGGCAATGGCACCTGGGGCGAACTCCTCACCACCACCCCGCCCTACCTCAAGAACGCACCCGCCAACATGTGGGTCGGCGGCGGCAACGCCACGTCCATCGTCATCGACACCGCCCCCGACACCACCTACCACACCTCCTACGGCTGGATCTGGGACCCCGCCACGGGCAACGTCTGGGCCGCCGGATACAACGCCTTCGACGAGCCCCTCCCCCGTCCCTAACCCTGCATCCTTTACCGGACCGCGAATTCCTCGCGGCCCGGCTTGTCCCGCGTGCCCGCCCCGCCGATGAACCGGTGCAACCCCGATCTGGAGGACCACCCATGTCGACGCACCACACCTCATCCGGCGCCCGCACGTACACCAACGCCATGCTCACCGTCATCGCCATCCTGCTCGGCGTCGCCGTGCTCGACCGCGCCGCGACCGACCCCGTCGTCGCGCGGGCCCACGCCCAGCCCGGCGCCGCGACCGCCACCGACGACTCCACCGGGCTCGTCAGCGCCGCCGAACAGCGCAAGATCATGATCGCCGAACTCCGCCAGATCTCGAACCGCCTCGACAAACTCGACGGCGCCATGTCCCGCGTGCTGAACGTCAAGGTCGTGGAGATGCCCCCCGTCCGCGTCCAGGAAAAGGGCGACCGCCCCTGACCGACGCCCCGGGGAGAGGGAGGATGCTCGTGCCCGCCGTCCGCCGCGCCTACACGCTCGTCGAGGTGCTCGTCGTCGTCACCGTCCTCGGCATCGCCGGGGCCCTCATCGTCCCCTCCATCTCCTCCACCGACGTCCTCCGCGTCCAGGGCGCCGTCCGCACCATCGTCTCCGACATGACCGTCGCCCAGTCCGACGCCATCGCCTTCCAGCGCAGCCGCGCCATCGTCTTCCACTCCAACGACGACGAGCAGCGCTACGTCATGGTCGAGGTCAACGGCGCCACCATCGACGAAACCCTCGACCGCATCGACGAACGACGCATCAACATCGACACCTTCGGCTTCGCCAGGTTCGACAGCATCACCTTCCTCAACAACACCCTCATCTTCGACCCCCTCGGCGGGCCCGTCACCACGCCCACCTCCGGCACCCCCGCCGACGAGGCCTGGGTCGACGTCTCCGGCTCACGACAGACCTTCCGCCTCCGCGTCGAGGCCTACACCGGCCGTATCACCGTCCAGCGCATCGCCGACGACACCGAGGAAAACGGCGGCGGCTGATCCCTCGCCGCCCGCCACAGAGCCGCACCGCCATGAAGCACACACGCCGCCGTCACGCCGTCACCTTCGCGCTCCTCCTCATGTGCGGCATCTCCATGCTCATCTGGCTCAAACTCCGCGTCGTCACCAACGTCCCGCGCACCGCCTACGCCGACCCCTCCCTCAAACGCTCGCAGGTCGATCAGCCTGCCCAGAGCCAGCACGCCCCCGCCCAGCCCCGCTGAGCACCCGGACCACCCCCCGCCACGCTCAGTCCTTCACGCCCTCGGGCCCTCCCGACCGCGTGTACTTCCCCAGCGCCCGCTCCAGGTCCACCCCGTTCACGTTCGCCAGCGTCGCCAGCCACGCCAGCACGTCGGCGAACTCCTCCTCCAGGTTCGCCCGCTGGGCCGCGGTGGGGGTCTTCCCCGGCGCGTTGTCCTGCAGCGCCGTCGCCAGTTCCCCGACCTCCTCGATCAGCCACATGAACGTCCCGGGCGTGCCCCGGGCCGCGTCCGTCGCGTAGTATCGCGCCCGGATCAGTTCCTGGAACGCCCGCACCGTCAGCGACCCGTCCGGAGCCCGACCCGCCGGGCCAGGGGCGGCGTTCGGCGACGACGAGTGGGGGGGCACGCGGGGGCCGTCGTGGGGGGGCGGGGTCGGCATCGCCCAGCGTAGCCCCCCGACAAACCTCTGTTCCCCCTCCGACTTGCCCGACGCACCCCGATGCGTACACTTCCCTCCCGCCGGATTTCCCCGGCGACCGACCATCCAGCGGAACGAGCACGCATGCCCACGATCAACCAGTTGGTTCGCAACCCCCGCCGCCCCCTGCCCCGCAAGTCGAAGGTCAAGGACCTCGTCGGCAGCCCCGCGCGCCGCGGCGTGTGCCTCATCGTCCGCACCACCACGCCCAAGAAGCCCAACTCGGCGCTCCGCAAGATCGCCCGTGTCCGCCTCTCCAACGGCAAGGAAGTCACCGCCTACATCGGCGGCGAAGGCCACAACCTCCAAGAGCACTCCATCGTCCTCGTCCGCGGCGGGCGCGTCCGCGACCTCCCCGGCGTCCGCTACCACATCGTCCGCGGCACGCTCGACTGCCTCGGCGTCGAAGGCCGCAAGCAGGGCCGCTCCAAGTACGGCGCCAAGCGCACCAAGAAGGCCTGATCCCACGTTCCCACGCCCGCCCGCACGTCGCGATCGGGCTTTCATCCCACCACCGGCAGTAACCCACGACGCCCCTGACCAGGCCCGCGGGTGAACGACACGAGGGGACATCACCCCTCGCCAGCCGAAAGGAGCCCCGCATGGGTCGCAAGCGTTTCACCAAGGCCGAACAGCAGCTCCGCCCGGACCCCCGCTTCGGCGACCGGACGGTCTCCCGCTTCGTCAACTGCGTCATGCAGGACGGCAAGAAGTCCGTCGCCCAGCGCGTCGTCTACGACGCCTTCGAGATCATCCAGGGCCGCCTCGCCAAAGAGACCGACCCCAACGCGCCCAAGGAAGCCATCGAGGTCTTCCACCGCGCCCTCGACAACGTCAAGCCCTTCGTCGAAGTCCGCTCCAAGCGCATCGGCGGCGCCAACTACCAGGTGCCCATGCAGGTCAACCGCACCCGCCAGCAGTCCCTCGCCTTCCGCTGGCTCCTCGAAGCCATCCGCGGCGAGCGCGGCCGCCCCATCTCCCAGCGCCTCGCCGACGAGCTCTACGCCGCCGCCCGCGGCGAGGGCAAGGCCATGGCCACCCGCGACCAGACCCACCGCATGGCCGAGGCCAACCGCGCCTTCGCCCACTTCGCCAACTAACCGCCCACATCAGCCTCGTTTTCTCAACGCCCTCCGCACCCGCGGGGGGCGTTTTTCTGGGGGGATTTCATGAGCAGGCAGCAGCTGTACACGGAATTTCCGCCCGAGGTGATAGTGAAACTCGGGTCGTATGTCTATCGCCTGATCGACCCTCGCAACGGCGAGACGTTCTATGTCGGGAAGGGCGTGGGTAATCGCGTTTTTGCACATGTCCGTGCAGAAGGCGGTCTACCGGAAGGCGAGCTCGACAATCAGTTCCGCCGTATTCATCAGATTCACAAGGCAGGGCTTGAAGTAGGACACGTGATTCACCGGCATGGCCTCGACGAGGAAACTGCCTGCGAGATCGAGTCGGCGTTGATCGATGCGTACCCAGGATTGACCAACGAAGTAAACGGGATCGGCGGGAATGACTACGGCGTCATGCATGTAGATCAGATTATTCGCAAATACAGCGCAGAGCCCGCGAAGTTTCAGCATAAGGCCTTGCTGATCAGCATCAATCAATCAGCGTCAGAGCGATCAACTTTGGAGGCGACCCAGTACGCATGGAAAATCGCTCCATCTAAGGCCAAGGAAGCCGAGGTCGTCCTTGCAACTGTCAGGGGAATCATCATCGACGCATTCATCGCCACCGATTGGTTGCCGGCAACAGCGAACAACTTCCCCAACCGTGAGGACTTTCCGGGGCGCTTTGGGTTTCGCGGTCATCATGCACCTGACGACATCAAAAAGTTATACATCAACAAGCGCGTTCCAGATGAGTTCCGGAAGAAGGGGGCAGCAAACCCTATCAAGTACACTTGGTGACATTGCTGGAACTGGGCCCGCAGAATCTGTCCGGCGGGCTTCGTAATCCGGTCACCTACCCTCCGATCGTGCCCGACCGCTACGCCCGCCAGCGCATCCTCCCCGAACTCGGCGACGACGCCCAGCGCCGTCTCGCCGACGCCCACGCCGTCATCGTGGGAGTGGGGGCCCTGGGCTGCGCCGCCGCCGACCTCCTCGCCCGGGCCGGCGTCGGCTCGCTCACGCTGGTCGATCGCGACCTCGTCGAGCCCTCGAACCTCCACCGCCAGACGCTCTACACCGAGCACGACGCGCTCGACGCGCTCCCCAAGGCCGTCGCCGCCGAGCGCCGCCTCCGCGACGCCAACCCGACCGTCCGCCTCCGCGCGCGCGTGCACGACGTCACGCCCGCCAGCGCCCCATCGCTTCTCGCCGAGCGTCCCGCCGTGCTCCTCGACTGCACCGACGCCTTCGAGACGCGCTACCTCCTCAACGACCTCTGCGTCCGCGAGCGCCTCCCGCTCTGCTACGCGGGCGTGGTCGGCACGCGCCTCCTCGTCGCGGCCTTCACCCCCGGGCGCGCCTGCCTGCGCTGCGTCTTCGGCGATCCGCCCCCGCCCGGCTCCCAGCCCACCTGCGAAACCGCCGGCGTGCTGGGCCCCGCCGCCACCATCGCCGGCGCCTACCAGGCCATCGACGCCCTCCGTCTGCTCGCCGCGCCGCACGAGCCCTACCCGCCGATCCGCGCGCTCGACCCCTGGCGCTCCACGCACACCACGATCGCGCACCCCGCGCCCGACGCCGCCTGCCCCGCCTGCGCCCACGCCCGCTTCGAGTTCCTCGACGCGCCCGCCGACGCTCACGCCGTGCTCTGCGGCCAGTCGAGCGTGCAAATCCACCCGGCGGTGCCCACCACCCTCGACCTCGCCGCCCTCGCCGCGCGACTGGCCCCGCTGGGCGACGTCCGCGCCACGCCGTTTCTCCTGCGCGCGAACGTCGAGGGCGTCGAGTTCACCGTCTTCGAGGACGCCCGCGCCATCATCCGCGGCACGCGCGACCCCGCCCGCGCCCGCAGCGTCTACGCACGCTACGTCGGCGCCTGACACGCGCACCCGCCCGCAATCTCGCTGTTCGACGCCGGACCCGAGGCTCCGCGAAGGTCCGGGTTGCAAGCGACGCGCGACCCCGCCCGCGCCCGCCCGCGCGCATCACCGCGCCCGCGCTACGGGCACCCCGCCCCGCCGACGACCTGCGCCAGCGCCGCCACGTCGTCCTGATCGACATTCCCGTCGCTGTTGAAGTCCGCGTCGATCCCCGCGCCCAGGCACGACCAATCACCCGCGACCGCCTGCGCCAGGCACGCGATGTCGTCCTGGTCCACGTTCCCGTCGGCGTTGAAGTCGCCGTCGCACCATCCCACGCGCCGCGCCAGCCACAGCGGCGCCTGCACCCGCTCGCCCACGCCGTAGTACCCCGACCCGTTGTGCGCGAACGCGATCGCCTCGCCCCGCGGCTCGGTCTGCGTGTTCATCACCGGGATCGTCTGCCCCAGCACGCCCAGCGCATCGCCGATCGTCTGCCCCGGCGCCCGCTGCCACAGCAGCCCCGACGACAGGTTCTTCGCGATGATCAGCGACCCGTCGCCCGAGATGTCCGCCGCCGTCGCCAGCGACAGCGGGTACGCCCGCACGAACGTCAAAGTCGCCTGCGTCCCGCTCACGTACGACGCCGCGGGCAGCATGTACACCCGCATCGTCCCGGCCTGCTTCGAGAAGACGTACAGGTCGCTCGTCCACGGATCGACCGCCAGCCCCTCCGCGTCGCGCGGGCCGTCGGGATACACCAGCGTCACCGTCTCGCGCCCGCTCACGCTCTGCGTCACCGGGCTCGCCCACTGCCCCAGGCTCACCGCCGGCTCGGGAAACCGGTGCACGTAGATCACCGGGCGAATCGACGCGTTGTCCCCGATGTCCCCGACGTACACGTACGACACCCCCGCCGTCGTCCCCGGCCCCACGCACATGTCCTCGAAGTCGAGCGCGATCACCCCGGGGAGCGTGTACGTGCCCAGCAGCCGCCCCAGCGTGTCCAGCGCGAACACCCGCGCCGAATCCCCCGAGTCGTTGTGCGTCCACAGCACGCCCGGGTTCCGGCGCGACGCCCCCAGCCCCGACGCCTCCGTGATCGGGTCGCCCGGCAGGTTCCCCACGATCACCGGCGGGCTGAACACCACCTGCGCCCGCGCCGGCGCGCTCATCCACCCCGCGCCCAGCACGCACCCCGCGAGCGCACCCACAACCCAGCCACGCCCGCTCATCACCCGCTCCTCTCACGCCCGCACGCGCTACCGGTTCTGCTGACGCAGGTCCAACTTGAACGGCGGGTTGTACTCGTACACCACCTTGTTCCCCCGCGCAAAGAACCGAACGTCACGCCCGATGCTCACCCGGAACAGCAGCACCATCTTCTGCGACGGGCGGCTCCGCGACAGCGACGGCAACTGCGACATCGACCGGATCGGGTCCCCCGGCGTGAACCGCACCCGCAGTTCCGTCTCGTCCTGGTACACGTACCCGATCGGCTGGTACCGCTCGTTGTTCGTGTCGATCAGCAGCGGCGGCAGAATGTTCTCCGCCGCCGACAGCGCGCCCCCCAGCAGACTCGTCCGGCTGCTCGGACCAACCTCCACCTGCACCAGCACCGTCGTCGGGTCCGCCGGGAAGTTCTCCACCTTCAGGCTCTGCTCCGTCAGCGTCCGCGGCAGTTCTCGCAGCAGCAGACGCGTCTCCCCGCCCGTGATCAGGTTCCGGTTGCTCGATTCGTCCAGTTCCAGCCCGCCGTGCTGCCCCTTCTGGATCAGCACGCCCCACGGCAGACGCAGGCTCGCCGTCACGCCCTCGGGCATCCGCCCCTCCGCGTACGCCCGCCCGTCGCCGATCCCGATCACCCCCGTCGTGTCCAGCCCCGCGATCGGCGCGCCCGCCGACGGCGCAGGGGTCGAAGGCCCGCCCGACCCCGCCAGCGCCGCCACCGCCAGTTCGCCCAGCCCCAACTGGCTCAGCCCCGCGTCACGCTCGGGCGCGGAACGGAACGAGAACCGCGCCTGCGCCAGCGGACCGCTGTCCACCCGCACCCGCACGCCCTTCACGAACAGCGCCGCCGGCTGATACCCCGGCGGGCACGGAAACTCGAACGCGAACAGCGACTCCGCCGCCCCGCCCACCGTCGCGATGAACACGTCCTTCCCGTCGTACCGCCAGCGCGCCGCCCCGGGCGTCCGCGGGTCCGCCGACGACGACACCGCGAACGGGAACACCAGCATCGACTCGCCCTGCGCGTTCCGCAGCAGCAACTGCACCTGCGCGTTCCCGACCGCCGTCTGCCCGTCCTTTTCCTTCGACCCCGCCTTGAAACTGACCACGTACCCCTCGATGTGCGTGTTCGCCGGGAACGGGTTCCCCGACGGGTCCATCACCGACTGCGGCGCGCTGTTCCACCGGTCCGTCAGCAGCGACGCGAAGTTCCCCGTCTCCTTCCCCACCGTGAACCGCGCCTTCACCTCGAAATCGCCCGGGCGGAACGTGTTCCGCCCCTGCTCCTCGAAGGGAGACATCCGCGCCGCGTTCCCCAGTTCGTGCGCCGCAGGCCGCCACTGCGCCAGCGGCGCGGGCACCCGGAACGCCCGCTCCGACAGGTGCGCGTAGAACCCCACCGTGATCGCGTCCACCGGCACCCACAGCGCCGGGTCCCGTGCCACGTTCCCCGTCGATTCCGACGTGAACGAGCGGTTCCCCAGCACGTCGTACCGCAGGTTCGACGTCGCGATCACGAACACGCCCGCCGAGATCACCCCCGACGCCGCGCCCAGCAGCCCGCCCCCGAGCATGTTCAGCGTCGACGGCACTTCCACGTTCGCCCGGATGATCCGGTCCAGGATCGGCCTCAGGATGATCAGCGTCAGCCCGAACGGCAACGCCAGCCCCAGCGCCCACGCCGAGCCCGCCACGATCCCCGTCGCCGAGCCCACGCCCAGCAGGTACATCGCGATCGGCTCCCACGCCGCGAACGCCACGCCCCCCGCGATGATCACGCACACGAAGTGAATCAACGCCGAGAAGAACCCGCGCGTGAGCCACAGGTACCCGATGAGCAGCACCATCACGATGCTGATGAGACTGATGAGCATGCCGTTCGTCCTCGTCTGTGTCCGTCGTTCCTACGTCCAGGTCGGTCGCCCAGGTCGGTCGCCCAGGTCGGTCGACACGTTTCACCCGGTTCGGTGTGGTTACGCCTTGGGGCTTGCCCCGGCCTTCGCCGGCGCCGCCCCGGCCGCCGCTCCGGCCGCCGCTCCGGCCGCCGCCGCAGGCCGCGCCGCCGACTCGTCCGCCATCGCCCGCGTGATCTCCTCCACGCTCGTGATCCCGTCCAGCGCCTTCCGCAGCGCCGCCTGCTGCGCCGTCGGCAGGTTCCGCTTCCGCCATTCCATCCGCAGACCGTTCCAGTCCTGCGCCTTGATCAGCGCCCGCTCCGCGTCCCCCACCGGGAACACCTCGAACGCCGCGTCCAGCCCCACGTACCCCACCCCCGCGCACGCCGGGCACACCTCGGGCTTGTTCTTCACCAGTACCTGCCCGCCCTTCTTGAACAACTGCTTCACCCGGTCCGCAGGCAGCCCCAACTTCTTCAGCAACTCCGCGTTCGGCGTGTACGGCACGCGACAGTTCACGCACAACTTCCGCACCAGCCGCTGCGACACCACGCCACGCAGCGTCTTCGACCCCGCGTCCGCGTCGCCCACAGCCTTCACGTACGTCTGCACCGCCGCCAACGCGCCCTCCGCGCGGAACGCCAGGTACACCCGGCACCGCTCCGCGTCCACCTTCGCCGTCTCCTTCGCCGTCGCCGCGTCCGGCATCTCCGCCACGCCCACCACGTCCGGGTCGCGACGAAGAATCGACCGCACCGTCGTCGCAAAGTCCGGCCCGTCCGCCACCATCTCGAACTTGTTCTGGCGGATCCCCTCCAGCATGTCCTGGGGCTCCACCTCCAGCGTCTGCACGTTCCGCGTGTACGCGTCGTGCATCTTCAGCAACGCGTAGAACGTCGTCGTCCGCCCGGCGTCCGGCGGGCTCGTCACCAGCACCACGCCCTGGCTCTCCTCCACCATCGCCTTCAACGCCGCCTCCTGAGGCTCCAGCAGCCCCAGCGCCGCCGTCTTCCGCCGCACCTGCCCCTCGGGGTCCAGCAGCAGCGTCGTCCGCAGCCCCGACTGCCCCCCGATCGACGTCACCCGAACCTTCGTCTTCTTCGTCTCCCGCTCCACCGTGATGTCCGCCACCTGCTTCTTCCGCCGCTCGTTCACGTCGAACTGCGCCGCCCCGCGCCAGAAGTCCATGATCGCCAGCGCCTGCGCCCCGGGCAGCACACCCGCCGGCGGCGGAGGCGTCCCGTCCTTGCTCGGCGCCGGGTCCACCAGCACCGCCGGCGTCCGCACCGCGTCCACCAGGAACAGCACCCGGTACGCGTTGTCCTTCGCCCCCGACGGCTCGAACTCCACCTGCGACGCCCGCGCCGCCATCGCCCGCATCAGCACGTTTTCCGCCGCCAGCCGCACGTCGAACGCCGGCGTGCCGGGCTCGGGCGCCTGCACGCCCTGCTTGTCCGGGCCCTTCACCACCAACTCCACCCGACCCTGCAGCTTCTTCTTCGCCGCCTCTTCCCGCGCCTGCGACCACTTCGAGAAATCAATCGTCAGCCGGAACTGCTCCGGCACCCGCTCATCCCGGTTCGTGATCAGCGCGAACGCCACGATCTCGCCCGCCAGGATCAGCACCATCGCCCCCCACCCCAGCCAGAACGCCAGCTCGCTCTGCATCGGCAGGCTGATCGCCACCAGGATCGCCACCAGCCCCGTCACCACGTGCACCCCGCCCCACGTCGCCCGGGGCAGAATGAACCGCGCCGCGTGCTTGTCCAGCACCTTCGACACGATGATCGCCCACGGCACGAACGGGATCAGCAGCAGAAACGGCTTCCACGGCGAAACCAGCGTGTAGGCCTCGGATGCGGCGAGGATCTGGCTCGAATACATCAGTTCTTCCTGCGCTTAAGTCTCTTCGGTCCTGCGACGCGCAGCACAACGCCACGCAAATACGTTCGGATTCCGTACGGACACGCTGCACCTTCGCATCACTCGAAGGTTGATTCAAATCATACCAGACTTCACGCCCCGCGTCGAAGTCCCACCCATACTCGACCCAGGGCGTACTCGCCCGTGACGCACGCAGGCGTGCTTCAGCACGCCACGCGCGGCCACGACGTCCATCCAGACCGTGCGGACTGCCCAAGCGAACTCGCCCCTGACCCAGTTCGGGTGATCCACCCGCCCACGCGGCATCCCCGATCCGGTTGACACATGGCGGACTCCATGGTAATGTGCTCGATAACTAACGTTCTTCCGAAGGTGTATCATGCTCTCAGTATCGCTCGCAGCATTGCTTGGTCTGGTGTCCGCACAACAACTGGTAGAGTCTGATCCCCACGGTGTCATGGAGGCGATCGTCGGGCTGCCGAGTTCCGAGATTGCCAGTGCACATCTCTTTGTTGTGCAGGGAACACTTGTGCTGGTGGATCATCAGTTGATCAATCCACTTCCCGTGACAGATCTTGGATCGGTGAGCGTGATATACCGAGAGCCTGTTTCGTGGGACAGTGTTCAGTCGGTCGTCCTGCACGAGGGCGACCCCGCCGCGTCGCCGACAGGGGCAGAAGTACATGTCAGCCTCTCGACCGAAGCAATGAGTCTCAAGTTGACGAGCGGGCCGAATGAAAATGCGGTTCTTGTGGGTGTGGCGTACGAGCATCGGTGGCAGAGCGGTCCGATCGACGATCGGTACATCTTTTTCATTCCCTACTATATCGTCGAGGACGACGAAGAAGCCATGCAAAGGATTGTGATCATCATCGATCCACGGTTTGCGAATCCGCCACCTCCAACTGAGAATGATCCGCCATGCCCCGAGCCTTCCCCAGCCTGCATGGACCAGTGCTACGGGGACTATCTGCGCGCAATCGCGTTGGCCGATGAAGAGTATCATCATGCTCGCGATTATTGCTTCGACTTCTGGCGCGTGATCGCCTTTGCTGGTTCCGGTTGCGGCGCAGGCGCGGCGCTCTGTGCCATAGTTCCGACTCCGCCGAGCACAGTCGTGTGCTGCGCAATCGGAGGCGCCTCCGTGACCAGTGCCCGCATCTACGAATGCTTGCGTGAAGCCGCCATCGCACGATCGATTGCCGCCATCAGGGCGAACTCCGACTTTCGTGCTTGCCGCCGAGCATGCTGTCCCGCGGGGTACTGACATGCCCTCGCCGCCACACCCCACGGGCTTCTGGTCGTGGTACCGGGCTATCCGCCCGACTTCGTACGTCGCTCGTCGAATACGGCTCTTCCTCGTCGGGTCCGTCTTCGCCGCGGCGTTTGTCACGTGGAAGATCGTGCGCCTTGCCGGGCTCCGCGTCTTCGAGAACCACCGGATCGATGAGGCCCTGCACCTCGGCATCGGACTCGTCGGGTTCATCCTCGTGATCCCCACGCTCGCCGGCATCCATCGGGCCAGCCGCGCCGCGGCCTCACACGCCTGGCGCAGATGCCCCACGTGCCGGTACGACCTCACCTCCACCAACACGACGCCCGCGTTACGATCTCGAACCTGCCCGGAGTGTGGCGAAGCCTATACCGACCACGAACTATTGCTGCACTGGAGTCGCTACGCCCCTCGGGCGCATGCGGGTGTCCCGATCAGCACGACCTCACACGGGAACCAGCGCGCGTAGCCGCCACTTCGGATCGTCGCCCCGCCCCCTACGGGCAGAACCCGCCCCCCACGATCTGCATCAGCGCCGCAATGTCGTCCTGGTCCACGTTCCCGTCACGCGTGTAGTCCGGGTCGCTCCCGCCCCCGCACGACGGGTTCCCCGCCACCGTCTGCACCAGGCACGCGATGTCGTCCTGGTCCACGTTCCCGTCCCCGTTGAAGTCAGGGTTCAGTACCCCGCCCGACCGGAAGTTCTCGATGATCGGCGCCGTGTTCGTGATCCCCTGCGCGTTGTACGCCGCGTCCGGCTCTCCGATCGGGACCCCCATCACGAACCCGTTGAACGTCACGTTCGGGTTCGAGAACCGTCCCACCCGTGTCCCGGGCGAATACGCCAGGATCGTCCGGTACTGGTTGTTCGGCGTGCGATACCCGTACGCGTACGGGTACGCCGCGTTCCCCGCGTTCGCCCGGTCGTGCGCGCACCCCATGTTGTGCCCCAGCTCGTGCGCGAACGTGAACCCGCTGATGCAGTCCTTGTCCGTCACCGAGAACGCACTGCTCGCAAACCCCGGCCCGGGGTTCGTCATCAAATACGCGATCCCGCACGCGTTGAACTGCCGCACCAGCAGCGCCACCATGTCCGCGCCCACCGCGTCCCGGATGCAGTGCACGTTGTCCATGAACCCGTCACTCGTCCCACGCAGCCGCGACAGGTCCGTGCTCGCGTTCCCCGACTCCACATAGCCCACCAGCCCCACGTACGCCAGTTCCACCTGCGCGTTCGCCTGGCTTGCCACGTACGCCGCGTTCGCCTGGTTGATCGCGAACACCGCCCGGCTCTGGATCGCCGCGTCACCGCCCTCCGCGTCACGCGCCTCCGCCGTGTACACCACCATCACCCGGATCAGCGGCGTGCCACGCGGGCCGTACCCCGCCTCCCCGATCTCCCGCCCGTCCATCCCCCCCGCGTCCACGTGGTGCTCGGGCCCGCACGCGCACGGCTTCCACCCGTGGTCGTCGATCTCCCGCACCACGTACCCGCCGTCCGCCGTCCGACGAACCTCGTACGACCCGTGCACCGTCGACCGAACCTCCATCGTCGCCGTCCCGCGACCCGCCACGATCTGGAACGTCCCGTACGGCTCACGCTCCAGCCGCCCGTCGATCACCCGGAACCCGTGGTCGTCCTTCGCCTCCACCACCGTCCCGCGCAGCGCCAGCCGCTCGAACAAATCAAACGCCACCCGATCCCCGACCTTCAGGCCCGCCAGCGCCGCGTCGTCCACCCGCGCCCCGCGCTCCCGCTTCGAAGGCGTCTCGTGCGTCGCGACCAGTTCCACCGATTCCACCGAGATCGGCCGCACGTACTCGTCGCGCCCGGCCCCGCCCATCGCGAGCACCCCCGCGCCGAGCACCAGCCCGACCACCCCGCGCCCAAGCACGTCACGCCCCCGCGTCGCGTCTCGCAGCATGATGCCTCCGTCAAATGGGCGCTCAGCGCCGGTGAAGCCCGCATCATCGCACGCCGCCGCCGCTTTGCCAAGCCCTTTCCGGGCATAAACACACCCGCCGCCCCGCGTTTCCCGCAGGCCGGTAACACGAATCCACGGCCACGCCCCGACGCGTACCCGCCCGCAGCGACCTACCCCAGCTTCTTCAGCCGCATCATCAGCTCGTCCGCGTTCGGCGTGGCTTCCATCGCCGTCCGCACGTGGATGTATTCCCCTTCCACCAGTTCCACCAAACTCTGGTTGAAGTCCTTCATCCCCGTCTGCCGCGCCTCGACGCTCTTGAGGTACTCGCGCAGTTCGCCCTCGCGCGATTCCAGAATGTGCTTCCGCACGACCGTGTTGTTGATCAGGATCTCCAGCCCGGGGATCCGCGCGATCTCCGGACGCAGCGTCGGCAGCAGTTTCTGGTACACGAACGCCCGCATCTGGTACCCCAGGATGCGCCGCACCTGCTCCACCTCTTCCTGCTCGAACAGCCCGTAGATGCGGCTGAACGTCTGCGTCGTGCTGCTCGCGTGGATCGTCCCGTACACCAGGTGCCCCGTCTCCGCCGCGTGCAGCGCCGCCTCGAACGTCTCGTTGTCCCGCATCTCCCCCACCAGCACGATGTCCGGGTTCTCACGCACCAGCGCCCGCAGCGCGATCTTGAAGTCCAGGCAGTCGATCCCGATCTCCCGCTGGTTGATCGTCGCCTTCTTGTCCGTGAAGATGTACTCGATCGGGTCCTCGATCGTCACGATGTGCACCGGCTTCCGCTCGTTCACGTAGTCCAGCATCGCCGCGATCGTCGTCGACTTGCCGCTCCCCGTCACGCCGCTCAGCAGCACGATCCCCTGCGGCTGCATCGCGATCTCGCTCATGATCGGCGGGAGGTACAGGTCCTCGAACCGCCGGATCTTGCTCGTGATCAGCCGCGCCGCCACGCTCAGCCGCCCGCGCGCCTGGAACAGGTTCACGCGGAACCGGTTGTGATCGTCGTAGTCGTACGCGAAGTCCACCGACCCGAACTTGTGCAGGTCCTCCACCTGCTCCTCGCTCAGGATCGCCTGCGCGATCTGCCAGAACTCCTCCGTCGACACCGGCTCCGTGTCCATCGCCTTCAGCGCGCCGCGCATCCGAACCTTCGGCTGCTGCTCCGACTTCATGATCAAATCCGACGCGTCGAACTTGATGCACGCCTGCAGAAACTTCCCCCACCGCGTCGCGTGCGGGTCGCTCTTCTTCTTCCGCCCCAGCGAGATGTGCCCAACGTCCCGCGCCGACGAATGCTCTTCGCTGTCCACGCTCATCGCTGCTCGCTCCGCGTTCCGCGCCGGCCCCGACGCGCCGTTGCGCACGGCCTCGCCCGCCACCGCTGGTTCAGTCGCCAAGCGTAACCTCCCGACGCCCCCAACGCGAGCGCGCGATTTCCCGCGCCGCCCGGGGAGCCTCCCCCATACGCACCCGCGCCGCCCCGGTTCCCGCCGCCCCCCTCACCACCGCCGACGCCACGCCTCCGGGCTCCGCTTGCGCCCAAAGTCCGCACGAACCCCGCGCTCCTCGAACGGCACCAGATCCCGCGCCGTCAGCCCAACCTCCAGCAGGTTCCACTTCTTCCCACACTCCGGGCATCGCACCCACTGCTTCCCGGGGTCCGGCTCGCTCCCCACCGTCTCGATCACCAGCCCCGTCAAACTCTGCCCGCACTTGCGACAGCAACTCCGCCGCAGCAGCCGGTGCAGCCCCGCACGCACCCCAAGATCGCGCCCAACGCCCCACACCAGCCCGCCCCCGCCCACCGTCGTCACCACCAGCACCACCACCAGCCACTCCGCGCTCCCCGGCAGCGGCGCCCACCCCCCGCCCCACCCACGCTCCCACGCCAGCACCACCAGCACCGGCCACGCCACCACGAACCCCGCGCACGCCGACATCGGCAGCCGCGCCGTCAGCCACGGCCAGTGAATCCGCGCATCCGCCACCAGCCGCTCGCACTCCTCGTCCGAGAGCGCGTCGAACTCCGCGAACATCCGGTACGCCTTCCGCCCGGGCAGCCGCACCACCCACCTCCGCAGCCGCCACGCCGATTCAACCCGGGCGGCCTACTTCGTCCCGTCCGCACCCATCGGGAACAGAAACCGCAGCGCCGTCTCCAGCCGCCCCGCCCACGCCGCCTCCGTGTGCCGCGCCCCGGGCTCCACAATCAGCAACTTCCGGTCCGCGCCCAACCCCGCGCCCTTGTACCGCGCGTCCAACCCCTCTACCGCCCGCACATACGCCGCGTTCCGCGCCGCCATCTCCGGCGCCTCCCCCAGTTCCGCCGTCCCCACCCCCACGTACACCCGCCGAGGCGGCGCCCCCAGCCCGTCCATCCACGACCGCCACACCTCCGCGTCCCCCAGCGTCAGCGACGGGCTCTCCGCCAGCACCAGCCCGAACACGTCCGGGTGCTTCGCCGCCGCGTGCAACGCGATCACCGCCCCCAGCGACGACCCGCCCACCCCCGTGTGGTCCGGGCCCTTCCGCACCCGGAACGCCCGCTCCACCCGCGGCATCACCTCGCCCACCAGCCACGCCACGTGCTCGTCCCCCCGCGCGGGAACCTCCGCCCCCAGCGCCGGCACCGGCAGGTACTCCGACCGACGCATCGCCCCCGAGTGCGGAATACCCACGATGATCACCGGCTTCATCCGACCGCCCTCGATCAGACGCTGCGCCGTCTCGTCCATCCCCCATTCCGCCGGCACCTGCGGCAGCTTCTCGAACAGGTTCTGCCCATCATGCATGTACAGCACCGGATACGTCGCCTGCGCGTTCCGCGCATCCTCGTACCCCGGCGGCAGCCACACCAGCAACTCCCGCATCGACCCCGAGCCCCCCGGGCCCGACGTCACGCCACCCGTCACCGCCAGCCGCCGCAGCGTCCCCGTCGCCCGCACGCTCCGGTACGGATCGCTCGCGTTCCGCGCCACGAACTCCGCCCGCTGATCACCCCACGCGGGAATCGTGAACTCAAACCGCGGCATCTCCCCCGGCGCCAGCCGCGACGCATCCACCTTCGGCAGCGTCCGGTTCGCCACCGGCGTCATCTCCGCCGTCAACTCCTCCAGGTCCCACGACCCCCGCGTGAACTTGAACTCGATCGGCCGCCGATTCGCCGGCGAAGGCACCACGATCCGCCACGTCTGGTCGCTCTGCGCCTCCAACTTCCACCGCGCATCGCCCGGGTTCCACCCGTTGATCGTCCCCGCCACATAAATCGGCGACGACGTGCTCGCCAACTTCGGCACGTCGTGCACGATCAGAATGAACCCCTGCTCCAACTCCTCCGGGTGCACCATCCGCGGCTCGCCCGCCGCCCCGCCCGCACCGCCCCCGCCCGGCGCAGCAGTGGGGGCCTCCCGAGGCCCGGCGCTGTGGTTCGCCGCGTTCCCCGCGATCATCTCCCCGATCGCGTTCACCCCGCCCGTGTTCCCCGCGCCCGCGCCCACCGGCGGGAACGCCTCGCGCTGGTTCGTCCGCGATTCCAGCGACACCGCGATCGCGTAGATCAGCAGACCGACCACCACCACCGGCAACGCCACCCACGCCACCAGCGCCATCTGCTTGCGCGTCATCGCCGCCTCCTGTTGTGTCGCCCGCCCGCCCGCCCGCGCGCCGGCGCCCGCCGCCTACTTCCGCGCCGCCGCGAACCGCGCCGCCACCTTCGACCAGTCCACCACGTTCCACCACGCCGTCACGTAGTCCGCGCGCCGGTTCTGATACTTCAGGTAATACGCGTGCTCCCACACGTCCAGCCCAAGGATCGGCGTTCCCTCACACCCCGCGATGGTTTTCCCCATCAGCGGCGTGTCCTGGTTCGGCGTCGAACAGATCGCCAGCCCGCCCCCCGGCATCACGCACAGCCACGCCCACCCGCTCCCGAACCGTCCCAGCGCCGCAGCCGCGAACTTCTCCTTGAACGCCTCGAACGACCCGAACGCCGCCGCGATCGCGCCGCCCAGATCGCCCCCCGGCGCGCCCCCGCCGCCCTTCCCCGCCGGCGCCATCAGGTCCCAGAACATCGCGTGGTTCACGTGCCCGCCCACGTTGTTCCGCACCGCCCCGCGCTTCTCCTCGGGCACGCTCCCCAGGTCCCGCAGAATCGCCTCCGGGGCCATGTCCGCGAAGGGCGTCCCCTCCAGCGCCTTGTTCCCGTTCGTCACGTACGCCGCGTGGTGCTTCCCGTGATGGATCTGCATCGTCGCCGCGTCCACGTGGGGCTCCAGCGCCTCCGGGGAATAGGGGAGGGGGGGCAGGGTCATGGGCATCGGAATCTCCTTCTGAACAAAAGGCGAATGTGAATCGCCTGTTGATAACGCAAACTCGCCCTTTACGGATTCGCCACCTTCTGCTAGATTCAGCGTCGGGTCGGAGTCACTGGGGGCACGGTACTCTGGGTCCGAACGTCGTTCAACTGCTTGGGGTGCCCCGGCAGGCGGCATCCCTCACAAGTTTCTCTTTAGACTGGTTCTAGACTCTGAAACCAATCGCCCTTCGAAACGTATCAGTCTCTCCGGTCGCGTACGGATCATGCGACCACAAGTAGGACTCTGTTCGGTATCGGCGGCCGCCGGAGGCGTCTGCCCGATCGCGTTTCGGAGGTTTTCCGGTTTGACAGGTTCCCCATCTCCGGGGCAGTATGGCGACGGCTCCCCGTGCCGGCGCGCATCTCCGGGGAAGGGGTGGAGGCGTACGAAGGCGGGGCCTGCGGGAATCCGTGGGTTTCCGCAGGACAGTCCACGCACGACCGACCCGGATGCGGGCGTCGTTCGTAGAGGATGGCAGAACAACGCCGCCCCGCTGCCCGGAGATCCGGGTGGGGCGTTCAGGACGAGCGACGGGGCGAGGACAGCACGATGAGGCCGACGATGAGCAAACGAACCTTGAGCCCGCTGGAGCAGGTCCGACGCAGGACGCGCGTCGGCGTCGGCTCCGAAACCCTCGAGCAGCCCACCAAGAGCGGGTCCAAGTCCGCCGTGCGCCGCCGTCTCAGCACCGAGGACGAGAAACTCCTCCAGCAGGTCATGTCCTGCGAGCAGGACTTCATCGACTCGCCCGCTTTCTACGAGGACGAGGCCGAGCGCAAGATCTACGACGACGCCCCCGACGTCCCCAAGCCCGACACCACCTGGTACCACCCCGTGATGGACGACCTCTCGTCCGCCCGTGGCCGCACCGTCAAGTCGGCCCAGCAGGTCATCCTCACCGGCGCCCAGGAAAAAATCCTCTTCCACCAGTTCAACTACGCCCGCTACCGCATCTGGGCCATCCAGCAGGACGTCTGGAAGAGCGAGTCGCGCATCCCCGAGCCCGAGCAGGCCCACGAGATGCTCCGCTGGTACCGCATCTCCGACCGCATCCGCGAGCAGATCGCCGAGACCAACCTCGCCCTCGTCCTCGCCATGGCCAAGCGCACCCGCATGAGCGAGGTCGACTTCGCCGACCTCGTCTCCGAGGGCAACATGGCCCTCCTCCGCGCCGTCGACAAGTTCGACGCCGGGCGTGGCTACAAGTTCTCCACCTACGCCTGCCGCGCCATCCTCAAGGCCTTCTCGCGCCAGGGCATGAAACTCTCCAAGTACCGCCAGCGCTTCCCCACCGACTTCGATCCCAAGCTCGAACGCTCCAACTTCCTCGAAGTGAAACGCTCCACCTTCGAGAAGGACGCCGCCGAGGAGGTCAAGCGCATCGTCCTCGAGAACCGCGCCGACCTCTCCGACGTCGAACGCACCGTCATCGAGCACCGCTTCGGCCTGGAATCCGGCGAACTCGAGAAGCCCATGACCCTCGAGCAGGTCGGCCAGATCATCGGCGTCACCAAGGAACGCGTCCGCCAGATCCAGAACAAGGCCATGGAAAAAATCCGCCTCCAGCTCGAGGCCCACTTCCTCGGCAACCGCGAGGCCCTCGCCAAGCAGGAGGCCATGGAGGCCGAACTCGCCCAGAACGACGCCGGCCCCCAGGCCCCCAAGCCCGACCCCGCCGAGGTCCAGCGCTTCCTCGACAGCCTCGCCATGAACTGAAACTGATCGCAATCTGTTCGGTACTCAAGCCCGGGTCTTCCCGGGCTTTTTTATCGATTTCCCTTGCCCATCCCCCGTTCCTGTGGGTAGCCTGCGCGAATACCCCCCCAATCGTGTGGGAGGGTGCAGGAGACATGCGGGCTTGGCTCGCGGGAGGTGTGGAATGAAACGTCTTGTGTTCTGTGCAGCCGTCGCGCTCTGCGCGGCGTCGTCCCTCGGTCAGACATTCACCGGCGGCACACGCCTGACCTTCTCGAGCCCAACCGGCCCCGGCGTCGGCTGGATCCCCTACACCACCATCTCCAACGCCGCCGGCCACGGCGCCGGTGAGACCTCCGTCTTCACCACCGGCGATCCGGCGCCCGGCTTCCCGCCCGTCCTCCCCAACTCGCTCACCACCGTCGGGCAGGACTTCGCCGTCGACGCCGAAGATCAGTTCGTCGTCGCCTCCCTCGAATACTTCAACGGCCGCACCTTCGCCGGCACCTCCGCCGAGTCCGTCACCGGCACCGCCTCGCTCCTCTTCTCCGCACCGCCCATGGGCGGGCCCAACCCCATCAGCTTCGACTACAACTTCTCCTTCCTCTTCACCCCCAACACCCCCGGCGACGTCGACGACGAACTCACCATCTCCCTTCTCGGCTCGCCCCAGGTCTTCACCGTCGGCGACGTCACCTACACCCTCACCCTCCTGGGCTTCCGCCTCGCCGACAACACCTTCACCACCACCTTCCTCCTCCCCGAAGGACAGACGGCCTACGCCGACCTCATCGGCACCATCACCACCAACATCATCCCGCTCCCCTCCGGCGCCGGGCTCGCCTTCGCGGGGCTCATCGGCATCGCCGCCTACCGCCGCCGCGCCTGACCCACGCCGACATCATCACCATCATCACAAACACCCCCGCGCTCCCGCGGGGGTGTTCTGCTTCTCACAGCACCGTGCCCCGACGCCTTCTTCCCGTTGACGCCCACTCCCGAATGCCGAATGCCGAATGCCGAATGCCGAATGCCGAATGCCGAATGCCGAA